>Ga0247611_10000609_pt1 | contig 71399 bp, 53 predicted proteins | sample 177DNAGHGhighgp2_FD_192422 | JGI IMG/M metagenome (GOLD analysis project Ga0247611, IMG submission 192422) | Sheep rumen microbial communities from Palmerston North, Manawatu-Wanganui, New Zealand - 1770 DNA GHGhigh gp2 | ecosystem: Host-associated > Mammals > Digestive system > Stomach > Rumen...
CCCTCAACTACCATGCCTACTTCCTTAATGGCATCCTCTGGCTTCTTGCCGGTACCAATGAGGTAACCACAGGTGTTATTACGGCTGAACTTACTTGTTGCTGTAACAATAAGATCGCCTATTCCTGCAAGACCATAGAAGGTATGGGCAGAGCAACCCATGGCAAGACCTAATCTTGTAATCTCTGTCATTCCTCTTGTAATAAGGGCTGCACGGGTATTATCTCCGTATCCTACACCTGTAAGAATACCGGATGCAAGAGCAATGATATTCTTCATGGCGCCGCAGAGCTCAACACCTGCGATATCAGTATTAGTATAAACACGGAATCTTGATGTCATGAAGGCATCCTGCACAAGCTTTGCAATCTCCTCATCTGCGCAGGCTGCAACGATAGTAGTAGGAAGGTCTCTTGAAACTTCCTCTGCATGAGTAGGTCCTGATAAAGCAACAATCTTCTTTGTATTAACACCGTTCTTACTAAGTTCATCAGAAATAACCTGAGTCATTGAGAAAAGAGTTGAAGCCTCAATTCCCTTAGCAACATCTACAAGCACCTGATCCTTGATGTAAGGTGCTGCAGACTTTGCAGTTCCACGGACAAATACAGAAGGTACTGCAAAAACAATAATTCCCTTATCCTCACAGGCTTCCTTAATATCCTTTGTAAACTTGATGGATACCGGAATCATCATGCCTGGAAGGTTCTTATGCTTCTTTGTCGCATCAAGCTCATCAATCTCTGCTGGAAGAGCAGACCAGACTGTAACTTCATCTCCCTTATTGGCAAGTAGCCTTGCAAGCGCAATACCCCATGTTCCTGCTCCTAAAACACCTATTTTATCCATTTTACTACTTCCTTTCAAATCCCTTTTTATATTATTTATAATCTATTTCCTTAAATCCCCTTTTTATCTCCTGACACATCGCTTAAATCAAAATCTGCCGAGGTGAGAAGCGACATATCGGCATCCTTTTCCACAACAAGTCTCTTAGACTGATTGATAATAGCCTCTTCAATCTTGTTACGAACAAGACGTCCATTGCCGGCATCCTTTGCACGGGTTGCCTGAATGGTATTGTAATAGGTCTTAAGTGCAAGTTCAACGCCCTCATCAATAACATAGCCCTTAGACCTCGCTGTAATCTTAGAAATTTCAAGCAGCTCTTCACCTGTGTAATCAGGGAAGTTGATTATGTTAGGGAAACGGCTCTTAAGACCAGAGTTCGCTGTAAGGAACTCTGCCATCTCTGTAGAATAACCAGCAAGGATAACAATAAGGTCATCTCTATGGTCTTCAATGCCCTTAACAAGGGTATCGATGGCCTCAAGACCGAAGGTGTCATCCTTTCCTCTATATAAACTATAAGCCTCATCAATAAAGAGAACACCGCCAAGTGCTGATTCTATTACCTTTGTGGTAAGCGGAGCTGTATGACCAACATAGCGTCCAACAAGGTCTGCACGAGTAACCTCGACAAGCTGGCCGCCCGAGAGCACGCCCATAGCCTTCAGATAACGGCTTATGATGCGGGCTATGGTTGTCTTACCTGTACCAGGATTACCGGTAAAGATCATGTGCTTATTGACCTCGGAGGCCTTTAAGCCCTCCTCCTGTCTGCGCTTCATTACTGCATAATATTCTTCAAGACCGAGTACATACTTCTTAATTTCAGTAAGACCTACGATATTGTCCATCTCAGCCTTAACAGCCTCGATTTCACCGCTATAGCCCTTTGGAAGGGTGCTAAGAAGATCTATGCACTCTTCTGTTGCGTCGGTATCCTTATCCTCTGCTTTTTCATTATTACTATTTACTTCAGTATTATCGGTGGTTACCGTCTCAGTAGAAACACCAGTTGTTCCATTTTCTACATTCGTAGAATCAGCTTTTACTTTCTTTAGTACAGCCTGTACTGCACCGTCCTTATTTCTAAGGGCAAAGGCTGTATCATTAGCATAATCACCCTCAAGGCGAAGCCCTGCTAAGGCCTTATATATATTCTCATAAAAATCTAGGAGACCAGTTACGCCGGCGCCTCTCTTTGTAGCGGCAAGAGAGCCTTCAAGCCAGCCTTCCTTATCCTCTGCTTCAAGCCTGAACTTTAGCTTATCGGCAGCCTTTGAAATCAACTTATCAAGCTCTTTATCTGAAATTTTCTTTATGGCCTCATCCTCAAGACCAGCGCCCTCACAGACATCGCCCAGAGCATTTATGAAAGGAGCTCCAAATACATCTGCAAGCTTTGATAGAGGCTTTTCACTTAATATCACAAGATACTTATTCTGTGCTGTAAAGCTTCCTACAGCATTTGTAGTAAAGGAATCATTTACGCTGATGAGCTGGCCCTTTTGCATTACGTAGCGGCCGCTGAGTGTCGCCTTTCCCTCCATTACAAGAGAAGCGATATAGGTAAGGTAAGAGGTATGGCACTCTGCATAGTTCTCAAAAAGAATAACCTCTGCAGGGGCACTTAAGGTCTCGTAAAGATCCTGCAAGAAAACCTTTTCATTACCAGCATTAGGGTAAAGAGATAAATCCATAACCTTAATTTCAGCACTACCTAAGATGCTTCTTTTAGCAAGCTCTGCAGCAAAGGCAACGAGAGCAGTATGCTTTCCGGTATCCTTTGGCGCTGTAAGAAAGATACTATTTCTTGCAAAGCCCTTTTCAGGGGGCATTACATAAGGACGCTTAAAGGCAACGCCAAGCTTTTTTACCATCTTATCCTGGCCAAATACCTTCTTTTTAACCTCATCCTCCACACCTTCAAAGCTCTCAAGAGTAATCTTGATTTCAGGCTCTGCCGGAGCATTAGTCGCCTCGATTTCCTTCTTCATGCGCTCTAGCTCTGAAGTAAGCTTTGCTGTCTCAGCATTTAAATCCTCTGTGGATTTATTGATATCAAAGCTCTGACCATTATTTGATGCTGCGCCTGATGCTGAATCCTTTTTGTCTGCCTTTTCAGGGTGAAGCATTCTTGTCTGCTGCTCAATGGTCTCGCTTAAAGTCTTAAAATTATTTAAAAGAGTTTCTCTAATGGAATCTGCGGCATCCATGGAGAAAGGACTAGAAGAGCCTCCACCTGAAGCACTGCCAAAAGCATCAGAGCCCAAACTCTGTCCGCCGTTTTCCATGGCTAGAAGCTCTTTCTGCATGGAGTTCAGGCCCTCCAGGTCTTTACTGCTCATTCCAAAACTAGAAGGGGACATTCCCCTTCCGGTAAGCTCCATGAGATTTTCCATCACGGTCTTACCATTTTTCTTGCTCATTTTTGTAGCCTTATCAATCTCTTCTGCTGTATAATTTGACATACGCCCTCCAAAAGCTGAATTCATTATATTATCAAAGGATTCCATAAAAACTCCAATTTATCCAAAAATATAGTATTTAGGCATAAGAAAAGACTTGCCCACAATACAGACCCATTATAATATAATCCGTATTTTTATGCAAGTCTTTATAATTTTTTCATTCATTGTTTTTATCAGCAGATTGTCCACAATATTTCATTTTATACCCCTTGCTAGTATCCTCAGGAATATAATTATTACTTTTATCAAAAATCTCATATTTTTTTGCAAAGAATTCCAATGACTTAAATTATTATAATATCTCTAAGTATCTCTTAACTGCATCCTTCCAATCCGGCAGTGGCTTAAATCCATTTTCTACAAGCTTATCCTTAGAAAGTCTTGAATTAAATGGTCTTGCTGCTTTACTAAGTCCATACTCTGCAGTTGTTACAGGAGTTACCTTTGTATCCATTCCTGCCTGCTTATATATTTCCTTTGTGAAATCATACCAGCTAATAAAGCCGCCTTCATTAGTTGCATGGTAATAACCATACTTTTCAGTTTCAGCCATATCCACAAGAAGTCTTGCTAAATCTAATGTATAGGTAGGAGTACCAATCTGATCATTAACTACTCTTACCTCAGGATGAGTTTTTCCTACATTAAGCATAGTTTTAATAAAGTTCTTGCCATTAAGACCAAATACCCACGCAATACGCACGATAAAATACTTTGATAGAGTGCTACTTACAGCCTGCTCTCCCATAAGCTTTGTTTCACCGTAGTAGTTAAGCGGTGCATAATCCTTCTGATCTGGCTGCCAAGGAGTATCGCCCTGTCCGTTAAACACATAATCAGTAGAGATGTAAATCATCTTAGCATCTATATTCTTTGCAGCCTCTGCAAGATATCTACTGCCATCTGCATTGATTGCTTTTACCTTCGGCTTATTAGCTTCATCTTCTGCAGCATCTACTGCTGTCCAGGCTGCACAGTGAACTATTACATCTATTTTTCCATCAGAAAAGCCCTCTGCAAAAAGCTTTTTAACTGCTGCTTCATCTGTGATATCAAGCTTTACATAAGGTGCTTTTGTAACCTCCGAGCCATCCTGCACTCCCAAATAGCTATCTGCTATGTCACTTCCTACTGCAGAATGACCTCTCTTTATTAATTCATTTACAACATCATGCCCTAACTGACCGCATACTCCAGTTACAAAAAATCTCATCTTATAATTCTCCTTTAGAATTTAAAGGTATCTTTAAGTCCAAGCCACTTCTGATCTTTATCTGAAAGATTAAGCTTAGTGCCATCTTCCATAGTATAACCTTCAGCTGAAGGACTTCCCTTATACTCTCCTTTGACCTGTGGCCACTTGATACCGATTTCAGGATCGTTCCAGGCCATACCGCCCTCATCATTAGGATGATAGAAATCATTTACCTTATAGCAGAATTCTGCTTCGTCTGTAAGTACAAGGAAACCATGAGCAAAACCCTCTGGAATAAGGAACTGTTTCTTATTTTCTGCTGAAAGCTCTACACCATACCACTTTCCATAAGTCTTACTATTACTTCTTAAATCCACTGCTACATCAAAAACAGTTCCCCTTACAGCTCTTACAAGCTTGCACTGAGGGAAGTTTTTCTGAAAATGAAGTCCTCTAAGTACTCCTTTAGTGCTCATAGACTGATTATCCTGAACAAACTTTATGTCAAAGCCTGCTTCCTTCATATCATTTTCATTATAGGTTTCAACAAAGTAGCCTCTTGCATCACCATGAACTGCTGGTGTAATTACGCAAAGTCCTTCAATGCCACCTACATTCTTTTCAACTGTAATCTGTCCCATTTAACTCCTTCCTTAAATATCATGTATAAAACAATACCACATAATAAATTCACTTCCTAGATATTTAAAAGATAATATTCAAATAATACTATCGTCTTTTACGTTTAATAACTCCATTAAAAATCTTCATAAAACAATCATCCTTAGTTATGAACATCATAATGAAATATAAAAACACTCCAACAATTACTTGTAACATAATCGATAATATTCCCGAATTAATTGATATTTTTTGAATACAATACACCCCACCAATCATCGGAAACGATTTCAATATATATCCAAGCATCTTCCTTAAAAAATTCTTCACATCTACTATGTCTTTATCATAAACTATCAATAACACGAGCTGAAACAATTCCGAGACAAACGATGCAATTGTTGCCCCTAATCCTCCCGCCAACTGTATAAAAACAAAATTTGCTACAGCATTAATCAAAGAACTAGCGATAAGAAAAACATTCATTTTTTTTTGTTTTCCAGCTGCAATCAAACACTGATTTGAAATAATATTATTTAAACTAGTAACAACCAGTATTAAAGAAAACACTTGAATCATCGGTATGCAACTATCATATCCAGCGCCAAAATATAAAGGTACAAACTCAGGCGAAACCAAGTATACACCAATACATAGAGGTACAGTAATCATCTCAATAAAAATGATATTTGAATTTATAAACTCATATAACTTTTTCTTATCTTCGTTATTGCTAAATAAGTAAGTAATCCTCGGCAATAACACCACTGTAAGAGAAGTTACCACGGTAACTAACATCTCATATATTTTATTAGCTTGTTCATAATAGCCATTCTCAGTGGGACCTACTGTTAACCAACCTATCATACATTTATCAAGTGAAACAAACACTATGGCTGCTATAGAAGGAACAAAATACTTAAGGTTATTACGTAGTGTCTTAAATATCCTTGATAAATTTGGCTTAATAAAATAAACATATCTTCTGACCTTTGTCCATAATGAAATATTCCCCAACAAATTCCCACCAATCATAATAATCAAATAAGTAACAAAATCATCTTTATCTTTAACCAAGACAAAAATCAAAACAACTGACATTATTCTTATTACAATATTTCTTACCACTATATACTTAAATTCTTCAAGTCCCTGAAATAGCCATGAAACATCTAATTCAGATGAAACAAGTACCAGTAGCATTATAATATATACTTCTCTATATTGTTTAGTAAAAAAAACAAAAAAAATAAATACTGCAATCGATAATGTCATAGTCAAAAATTTACACCCTAAAACATCATTAAATACCTTGCTTAATTCCTCCTTGTCATTACGTTTTTTGGATACCTCTAGCTGACCATAAGTATGCGCACCAAGCAGTCCCAAAATACTAAAATATTTCACTATCGCATAAGTATAACTATAAATACCAATTAATTCCTTACCCAAAACTCTAGAAATATATGGCGCGGTAATGAACGGAATAATCAAAACCAATATATTATAGCAAAGATTATAAATATAATTTTTCTTCGCCTTTCCTTCTAGTGACATACCTCAATCCCCTTATCAGAAGTAAAATTGTCAATATATATCCAATCATTTATTTTGAAAAACATATTTTTATATATTTCATTTTCCGAAACCATATGAATATAATGAATTTTAGGTGCAATAACTATACCATTATTACTATTTAATAATGCCCCCCATAAACTAAAAGTACTATTAGCAATTATACAATGCTTACAAAAAGACATTAACTGCATATCAACAACATCACTATTTCCCTTAACTATAACTTTATTCAACTTCTCATATTTTTTCTCAACATAATCAGGATCATCTGTAAAAACAAAAAATTTCAAATCAGAATTTTTTTCATTTATCACTTTAATAGCTTTCTCATAATAATCCTGTCCACAAATATCGTAGATGTTTTTAGGAAATGTTTGCTTATTACTCTCAGTCAAGTAATCTCCTCTTCTTATGTGCAATGCAACAGAATTAGAATTTATAATATCATTATAATAAGGATTATCAACTGGAACCTTCTCTCTAAAGATAAACAACTTTCTAACATCTATTCCTCCCTCCCGCATATAAGACATATTTTCCCAAAAACCTTTTAAATAGTATATTTTTCCATTGACAAAATTGTAATTTATAATACTATCTACAAATTTTTTTTCTACATTCCAATACGATGGTTCCTCAATATACACAACCTCTTTATTAACCACCTTAAAACTATTAATTTTGTTCAATACCTTTTTAACAAAAACACTTTTTACTCGATTAGTCGGTATATAAAATTTCTTTCCAACATATTTTCTAATATCTTTTGGAGCTGCCTTCTTAAAAGAAGTTGAAAATATTGAATTAATATCCCTCACTACACGTAATGGATTAGATGATTCAATATCTGATTCATCAAACAAAACTTCTTGGTTAAATTTCTTACTCAAATATTCTCCGAATGCATAGATAAACAACCTGTTTCCTAATCCATTTCTAACATTTATAATTATCATGTGTATTCACCTTTACTTTTTCTAATACGTTTAGCTGGGTTTCCGGCCCATACTTCATCCGCTGGAACATCACAACTAACAACCGCCCCCGCACCTATAATAGCTCTTTCTCCAATATGTACTCCCTTTAATATATATGCTCCTGCTCCAATAAAAGCACCATCATCAATTATTATTTTACTCTTTTTTATATCATCAAAAGGGCTATAAATACGAGTTTTGTAATCCAAAGAATGAAAATCAGAATCCCAAATTGTGACACCTCCACCAATCATTACATCATTCCCTATTTTAACCTCATCGAAAGCCACTATTACCGTATTTGACATTCTCAAATTATCACCAATCACTATTCTACCATTATCTATAGTTCTTAATACAGTTTTATTACCTCTGCCAATCAAATTAGTGTTTTCACCTGAATTTATAAAAATATTTTTACCGAATTCTATATTTATTGGTGTTCCTCCCAACTTTTTTTCGTTTTCGTCATGAACAATGAGCATTTTGCCATTAACATTGGGTAATGAAACATACTTTATTTTATTTCTATCAAGATAATTTTTTAAAATAATACGCCTAATGTATCTTTTTAGTTTACTTAACAGCATCTCTTATTCCTTCTAAGTACCCATACTTGTTTTTTTCATCCGGCTCCAAATACATTCCTTCTCCCCACTCATTCCACGCTGAAACAAAAATCATTTGTTGATTCCCTTGTTCTTCAACTTTTTTCACAAGTTTTTTCATGTATTCCCCAAACTTTTCAGGTGTTGCTCCTTTATATATTACTGCTCGATCCTGTCTTCGCGGTGTTATATCGCAATTAACAAACGCACCTGCTATAGTTTTCTTGGATTTTATAGGTGTTTTCAATATACTATTCCATATTGCATCATAATCATATGTGTTTACTTTAAACAATTTACCATTTGTAATCTTTTTTATTCTATTTCTAATAGCTACTTTTAACAAATCCATTTTTAAACGCAATGTATTCTTATTAATAGCTTTATCCTTCCAAACCGTAAACCTTGTGTAATTAGGTTCATACTCAATAACATAGTCCATTTGCTTTATCACTGAAGAATCATAAATCGGTGCCTGGGATAAAATTGTAATCCCGTTGAACCCGTTTTCTTTCGCCTTTTTATCAAAAAAAGCTAACATAGGCTTTAAGCAAGGTATATCATCTGGCTTATATATCACAAAGGCTGGATTTCCATCAATTTTTATATATCTGCTATCATTAAAATAATCAAGCAAATACTCAAAGTGTTTATCCCATTCCTTCTCATCACCATATCTCATATCCATAAGTATATCTTTATCTCCACCAACCCAGGTTCTGCTCCAGTTATGATTGGCCCAACTTAAACAAAAAGGAAAATCGATTTCTTTATGTTTCAAAAACATTTCCGTAGGCTTTTCCATTAACATTCTATCTTCACCAAACCAATAGTGATAAAAGCAAAAACCATAAACACCATATTTTTTTGCCAAATCCGCCTGCCATTTCATAACATCAGGATTATCAAGTGTGTAATAATTTTCATTCAGAGGAACTGTAGGTTGATAATGTCCCTTATACAAAGGCTTCGATTTACGAACGTTTGTCCATTCTGTAAACCCTTTTCCCCACCATTTATCATTTTCCGGGAACGCATAATACTGCGGTAAATAAAAAGCAATAACCTTCATAACTATATTTATTCTCCTCTTCTTTATATTCCTTCACTTTTTTCCAATCATAAATTATCAATACTTAATCTTGCCTTCTGCTACTGCCTTAAGATGAGCTCCGTAAGGGCTCTTTCCATAACGCTGTGCAGATTCCATAAGCTTTTCCTTACTTATCCATTTATTTATATAAGCAATCTCTTCCGGAGCTGAGATTGTAATGCTCTGTCTATCTTCAATCATCTTTACAAACTGAGCTGCCTCTACAAGGCTATCCATTGTTCCTGTATCAAGCCATGCAAAGCCTCTGCCTAAGAGCTTTACATTTAAGGTACCTTCCTGAAGATACATATCATTTAATGTGGTAATCTCAAGCTCACCTCTTGCTGATGGCTTAACTTCATTTGCCTTCTTGGATACTCCTGCTGGGTAGAAGTAAAGACCTGTTACTGCATAGTTGCTCTTTGGAACTGCTGGCTTTTCCTCGATGGAAACAGCCTTTCCTTCCTCATCAAACTCTACTATACCAAAACGCTCTGGATCATTTACATAATAGCCAAATACAGTAGCCTTTCCATTTTCTGCATCCGCCTTTGCACTTCTAAGAATAGTGCCAAAGCCGTTTCCGTAGAAGATATTATCGCCAAGCACCATGGCACAGGCATCATCTCCTATGAACTCTTCTCCTAATATGAAGGCCTGAGCTAGTCCGTCCGGACTTGGCTGCACCTTGTAAGAGAGCTTTATTCCATACTCACTTCCATCACCGAGAAGATCTTCAAAGCGTGGAAGATCTGTTGGTGTTGAAATGATAAGGATATCCTTAATTCCAGCAAGCATAAGAGTTGATAATGGGTAATAAATCATAGGCTTATCGTATACTGGAAGAAGCTGCTTACTTGTTACCATTGTTAAAGGATAGAGCCTTGTTCCAGCTCCTCCTGCAAGGATTATTCCCTTCATTAACCTATTACCTCCTTATTGCCATACATCTTTTTATAATAGTCCTGGTATTCACCGCTGATGATATTCTCCCACCAGCTTCTATTGTCTAAATACCACTGAATTGTCTTCTTTATTCCATCTGCAAACATTGTCTCTGGAAGCCAGCCAAGCTCTGTATGGATTTTAGTAGGGTCGATAGCATAACGCTGATCATGTCCCTTTCTATCTGTTACATGCTCGATAAGGCTCTCCGGCTTTCCTAAATACTCAAGGATAAGTTTTACGATATCGATATTTCTCATTTCATTATGTCCGCCGATGTTATATACCTCGCCTACTGTGCCCTTTCTGATGATAAGATCAATGGCCTTGCAATGATCTTCAACATAGAGCCAGTCACGTACATTTAAGCCCTCACCGTACACAGGAAGCTTTTTATCTGCTGTTGCATTTGCAATCATAAGAGGTATGAGCTTTTCCGGGAACTGGTAAGGTCCGTAGTTATTTGAGCAGCGGCTTATTGTCACAGGAAGACCATAGGTTCTGTGATAAGCACTTACTAAAAGATCTGCTGAGGCCTTTGAGGTTGAATAAGGCGAGCTTGTATGAATTGGTGTATCCTCATGGAAGAAGAGATCTGGTCTATCAAGTGGAAGATCTCCATATACCTCATCAGTACTTACCTGATGATATCTCTTAATGCCATACTTTCTGCAGGCATCCATAAGTACTGCAGTACCAAGAATGTTAGTTTCAAGGAATACTGTAGGATTATCGATAGAGCGGTCTACATGAGACTCTGCTGCAAAATTTACTACCATATCTGGCTTTTCTTCTTCAAAGAGTTTATAAACACCTTCTCTATCGCAGATATCAAGCTTTACAAATCTAAAGTTAGGATTTTTCATTACAGGCTCAAGAGTACTTAAATTTCCTGCATAGGTAAGTGAATCGATACATACGATTCTATCCTCTTTATTCTTTTCTAACTCATAAAATACAAAGTTACTACCAATGAAGCCTGCGCCTCCAGTTACTATAATTGTCATATTTTCTCTCTTTCTAATCACTAAATCCCCTTAATATCCCTAGGGAATATTATCAGTAATATTAATGCATATACATATATAATTTCTTTAGACAAAAAAGACTTGCCCAAAATACAGAGTAATTATAATATAAACTGTATTTTTATGCAAGTCTTCTTATTTACAAGGATTGTGTCAAGTATTAGTTGGCATTTTTTTACAGTTTTAGTACTTGTCAGTTCTACCTCATCCGCATCATAATGTTTTCTTATGCATGCCTACTGAACACCTGTTATAGAACTGATTGGCAGCAGGAGGCTATTAATAGGATACAGGTATAAAAATAACCGCTGAGGGATTGTCTCTCAGCGGTTATTTTTATGTAATCAGTTCTTAAAGTCACTAATAAATTTTGAAAATTCATTTTCTGTTAGCATATATACATCCTTAAAGTAATAACCTACATACTTACGTAAATATGGTGGTGTATAACGATTTTTAGGACATTCGTGAATGCGTCTGAATTCGTCAGGATTCTTTTCTCTACTCACTACAGCAATATAAGTAAAATGAGTCCGTGCAAATTCTGTGACATCATCACCAAACACATTTTTACGTGAAAAAGAAGATAACGTAAGCAATAGCCATAAGCTTCCAAACATTTTCTGACGGATTGAAGCCAACACATCACTATTTAGTTCTTTTCCTTTCTTGGTGTTTTTATATATTGGACAGTTTTTGAATTCAATAAGAAACCACTCATTATTTTGATTAACACAGATTGCGTCTACTGCTTTTGGCTGTTCAAAGTATTTAAGACGACGCTCATTTTTCATATAATGAAGAAAAGGCATTGTCATATCATCAAGCTTAACGGTATCCATGTTATTATATTTTCCATCATAGAGATAGACAAGCGATTCTTTATTACTATCATCAAGTGAAGCATCGCACATATTTGAAATAATATCCTTGTCATTCAAACTCAGTAATGATTTGAAAATATCACAAAAATCTGCAAAAAACTTACTTCGGATTGTTTTATATACTGGTTTAGTTTTCGCCATTTTGTTGCTCCATATCGAATTCAAATTCTAAATCAGCAATTTTAAATGTGCCTGTAGAAAGATTCCTTTTCAATTCATCCGAATTATTATCAAAACTCTTCATTATAATGCCTTTTTCGTTTGATTCAGGCATATAATAATTACCTTTATCCCATATACCGTACTTTTTCATAAAGAAATTCAAGGACTCAAGAAACTGAAAACTATGCGTTACCAAAAGAATAGTTAAGTCAAATGTCTTTTGAAGGATAACTATCAGTTCAGCATAAATAATCTGCCATTCAGAATGTAGGTGTATTTCGGGTTCGTCAAGAATAAGAACATCTTTCTTTTTCAAAACACCTGTTTCGAGAAGCCTTTCAATGATTGCAAATGACTTTAATCCAGCTGAAATATTTCTGAAATCAAAAGGTATGCCATTTTCTATATAGAAGTACCTTCCGTGGTCAATTATAGTATCTCCACTATAAGCTTTTTTTATTATACTTCTTACATCATCAAGTTCTTTCTTGTTTAAAACAGTGTCCAGTATATTTGTCATGGAATCTTCGTTGATTTCTGCTTGTGCTTGCAGTATTGCATCAACAATATTTCGGCTCATAGGATTGCTTCCAAATATAGCCATTCTATGTTCGTTTAGGCTATCTAAGCTGAAAGGTGTGTTTATATAATAAGCCGAATGTTCGATAGGTTCATCAAGTTCACAAATACAATTTTGTTTTCTGATTTTAATTGTGTTTGTAAAATCTTTGAATTCTCCAGAGATTAAACATTGGCTACTGCTTGAGGAGTACGCATTTTTTACTTGCCCATTCATCACATTGGTAATATAACGATATACATACTCATTAAGAATATCAATCTCAGGAGTGTTTAAATATTCAACAAGAGAAACAAGTCGATCTTTGGGAAGTTTCACACCGTAAGATAACTCTAAAAAATCTTTGACTTCATCTAAAGAAAAATGATTGTCGTGTTTAGAAATGAAATCCATGGAGTTTTCAGGATATAGAACTTTCACAGGTAAATCCATAGGATCAGCAGCATAGTTTCTTATTGCAGCACGTAATTTACTATTCTTTTGCGCATCTATTTTATTCTTATAGTCAGTTAATGCGTTGAAGAACGAAAACAATGCTTTTCCAACTGTACTCTTGCCAGTGTTGTTATTACCACAAATGACAGTGATGCCGTCAAGTTTGATATTAGCCTCAGCGATTTTTCCGAAATTCTTAATCTTAAAAATCATAACATCACTCCATTCAATTTGTTCAAATTCTGCTATTCCATTTTACTCTATTTTTCGAATCGTGTCAATACATAAAGATGTAACTATATAATTATTATGTGTCATCTATAGATAGTTATGCATTTAGAGTATCAAAGCAGAAACAAGTTATTAAATAAGGCATTTACCGCAAGGGCAAATGCCTTAAATCTTTGTTAGTTACCAGTTAGTTATGTGTTAGTTATCGTCCGAATTTCACCATATTTCAGATAAACCCAAACCGAACAAAACAGCGTAAATACGTAATTATGAATACTCACAACAGGAATAAAATTATCTCTTTGAGAACGTTTCCCCTCGTAAATAGGCATTTTTATTAAACATTTGGTGCTGTACAGGTGCTGCACAAAAAGTCGTGTCTGCACTCACATTACATTTTATATCACTAGCATTTCTCAAAAAATAATATTATTAATATATCTGATTGTAAAGCAGAGATTCCCAATTTATCGCCGAAGAATGCAATTTATCTACGATACTACGCTGCAAATGCATTCTGTTATATCAAGCTCTTGAGCAGCACGGAATTGTTCGTAATTTCCTTCAAGAATATACCCATAGGATGTCTTCCTTACAATTAGTGGATGAACGAAATCTCCATTTTTATAATACTCTTCTATTTTTTCTTGAATTATCCTTCTATCCTGTTCTTCTGTATAATATGTAGTTGGAAGAGATATATCATCTAATGAAATTAACAATTCTTTTGCCTGCGGCTTACTAACGATCTCATGTATTGCTTCACACTGATCAGCTTTAACAACTGTTCCGTTTCTCTTTATATAGTTTGCCAGTACAGGCAAGCAACTCTCATTTTTCCGAAACTTATAGAAGTATCCCATCCGTCCGAGGATTATAAGTTCTCTCTTCGCTCTGGATAACGCTACATTTAACCTTTTTGTATCCTTGAAGAACAACGTTGGTTGTAATGCTCTGGTCGTGCAGAAAACAACTACATCTGCTTCACTTCCTTGGAAGGAATCAACAGTATCAACAAAAATATTGTCTATCTGATAATGGATACCAGATTTAACAAACGTATTACTGATTAACCGCTTCTGTCCTTTATATGGAGTTATAACAGCAATCTTGCATGATGGATCCTTTGCACGAATATTCATCACCAAAGAAACCGCTGCATACGCCTCAGTTAGATTTGTTATCTGCTTATTGTATTTGTCCTTTTTTTCGCAATAATTCTTATCACCATCAAAGTTGATAAATGTAAGATTCCCCTTAAACAATACCGGTTTCTTGCCATCGGTTCCAGCACCATTCTTCAGTTTTCCTCCATAGAACAAATCACTGATTGCAGTTCCAATTACAGCTGGCATACGATATTGTGTATCGAGCATTACTTTACACGAATCTGGTGCATTGTCATATAATCGCTCGAAGAAACTATGACAGAATAGATCATTTTCTGAGATAGCTCGTTCCTCCAGATCAATTTTTTCCTCGTCATAAAGGATTGGATTGATTACTGGTGGCAATTGCCGTTGATCTCCAATGATAACTGTTTTCTTCGCCCTGACCAGCGGTATAAGCATTTCAGCAGGGAGAGCCTTGCCCGCCTCATCAATAATAACCAAATCAAATTCTGTCCGTTCAAGGCCAATATTACGTCGTGCCAAACCAACACAAGTAGCCCCTATTAGTCGATGATTTCTTATGATCAGTTCGCACAGAACAGGACTATAATCATATGATTCATTCGTAATAATTGTTTCCTGCCATTCCTCAAAGAATTCCGCATCGAAGTCTTCTCTTCTCTCCATTAAGTCATCCAAATAATCCTGGCATCTTTTCTGTAACCGCAGCTTTTGGAACTCTTCCGATATTTTGTTGCCATTACCGCAGCGAACTGTCTGATCCCCATACTTTTCAATCAGTCCAGACAATGCATTATCAACTGCGACATTGGCTTGTGATACTATAAGAACTCTTGAATCATTATCTGTTTCAAATATTTGTTCAACCAGTTCTCTGATAACTGTTGTTTTGCCAGTACCCGGAGGACCCTGGATAAGAAAAATATTCTTTTCCTTATAGGCCAGTTCAACCGATGTCTTTTGAGACATATTCTCATTAAGTGACTTATTATGGAATGGTACAAGCTCTCGACTATTATCAAAATTGCTTACAATGGTTGCACTATTCAAACAAGCCGCTTGAATCATAGGATTAACGACCTGCCCGATTCTGAACTGTCGAAGGGCTGCCTTTTGCTGGTATTCCGCATAAGGTCTATTTGATGCAAATACTTCTATCGAATCTGATGTTTCATAAAATACCTCAGCTGCATTTTTCCCAACAATCCTAAGCCTTCGCCCTGCGTCGATGACAGTTGTAACATACCTGTTATCACTATCATCCTTTACAAAGAATTGTGGTCTCCATTCGCGCATAAGTAATGAATCCGTCTTTTGCGCAAATTGCTGTATAAAGCCCTCTAACGCACCGGGATTAAGTACATCTGCAAAGATAGTATTTCTGTTTTCAGTATCCGCCCATTTAACACTAACCTGAATGCTGTCCCCCTGTTCCAACACAGATATAAGCTGGTTGGTGATATTCTCCCATTTGAAGAAATACCCCATGCCTTCTCGATCTTTTCGGATTTGATCTTGTATACGGAATTCCTCAAATAGATCCCATATCAGAGCTGCCACATCATCGATATCATCAATATCCATATATTGTTGAATCATCTCGACTGATGTGCCTGCAAAATACGGAGCGAATCCCACTTCAAAAGGAAGAAAAATATCATCCGCAGAAAATGTCTTTTCTCCCGACTCGCATAACCCATGAAAGCGGAAATAGTACCTCAGAATATCAGACCGGTCATCATATTCATCAACTTCAATATAAAATAGCGGAATATCCCCGAACTGAAGTTTAAGCAGAGAGCCTTTTTTTAGTTTGACATCGCAGGAATTCACTGGACCAATTAAGAATTCTTCATCATACTCTTGAAGATTATTCTTTTCATAATAATCCATGAATGATGCCAGGTCTTCTTCAGAAAAGCAAATTGGGAAACTCTTAAACGTAAGGGAAGACCCAGCATCCTCTTTACGTTCACTCACTGTAACAGGATATCCGGTTTTACCGTTGCTATATGAAAAATGTTCAAGATTATACTCCCATTTTATCGGATATACAGTCAACGATGATCGTATTGGTGGAAAACGATCAGGCTTTATCAGATTATCTTTTGACAAGTAAAGTTCCAGCTGATTCTGATATGTCAGAATAATGTATTGTCGCTGAATTTCCTTGACAGTAGCCGACAGCCCCAAATGAGTATTGGCTAATTCATAAGCTTTGAATGCGCCTTTTTCCATAGAAGCGGAATATTCTTTCCGCCGCCCCTCTGTAATCATTACTGGCACAATACTGTTTTCGATAATCTCATACGAATCAATATCCGTAATTCGAACTGATAAAGTAAACAAATTAGGAACTTCATATTTTACATAGTGCCCAGACAGCTGTTCCATTTCAATCCACAATACTTTGCCAATGTAAGGATAATTATTTGGAAGCTGCATACAGAACACTGAAGGTTCAGCGTCATCGGTCTTGTTTCCGACTTCATCACAATAAACTCCAAGATACTGTCTATAGCTATAACACTTTTCTTGAGCTTCACTTAGCTGCCGAAGCAGTAGTTCAAGGCTGCTCCGTCTTAATGGCGTTTGAACTACATCATTTGCCCTTAAAGCCGAAATGACTCTTCGTTTCGATTCTTTGATTTCCTCATATAATGAAGCATATTCAGCCTCCCGTGCCTTAGCTTCAGATTTTAAATAATTACAAATTTCTTTTTTCTTTGCAATTACTTGATTACTCCGCTGAATTGCCTCATCCTCTGTACCAGAAGGTGCTGTCTCTTGATAACGAGAACGAATCCGATCCATTTCATCATCTATTTCTTTTTGCTTTTTTAGCTCGGATTCTGTCAGCTCACCGGCAACAAAACTGATGATTCTTGCAGACAGATATATTCCAGCAGCAATTATAACTGGGTTCATTGTCGTGCTCTCCCTTCATACATGCATGTATCAGGCTCTTATAATCTCTTTCGATAACTCTATCATTGTTCTGTGTAAAGCATCTCGGCTAAATCTTGATTCCGCGCTTAAAAACACAGAATCATCCATACTGTTAATCTTATTGGACTCAGCCATCAACATTTGAACCATGTTTTGAAACATTGACCATTTGAGTTCACCGTTTGCAGAAGCTTCAGCTATTTTTTTGTATTCCAATTCAATATTAGCTTTTGCCTCATCATGACGATTATCTTCCTTCTTTGAATCAGTCTCAGCTTTGCTGACTTTAACAGCATTATCCGTATCAGTTGTTTTTCTTCGATCTACAGATTTGGTAACACTGTCATAAGAGTCCGTGATAATCTTTAAATCTTTAATCGCTGTTCCAAACAAAGAAAGCATCCTGTCTACTTTTCCCTGCGGAACTCCGTTCTGACCGCCATTAGCATTAGCCATCTTTTTCTTCCTCCTAAATGAAAATTGTTAATAGTTTATTATAATCCCGCCACGATTTGCGGGTTACTTCCTCAACCTTCTCACGATCCTGATAATCTGGATCTATCTGCATGTCATTAAAGATATCAATCACTTTATGAAGTTCCTCTTTAAGGTAATTGATAAATTTGAGAACCTCTGTGTCTTGGAACTGTCCATTACGCACCTTCATCTTCAAACGTTCATATGTATTGTCGGTATTGCGAACAGCCTCTTGTATATAATGATCCGTTCTTGTTCTTTCCAGTTTACTATATTTCTCTTGTAAGGCCTGTTTTGTTTCTTTTTTTCGTTTGGTATTTATATACTCTTCAACAGATTCAAATACATCTGACGCCATATGCAGTGTATTAACAGCTGCCTCTACATACAATAATTTAGGATTTCCAGACAATTCCATTGTGTGAGTGATGTCTCCGATTAACTCAGGGATGAATCTAAATGCCGCCTCTTGTCTCATCGTCTCACACCTCCATCCTGCTGTAAGGAAAATATCTAACCTGATATAGATGTTCTCGATTTATCTCTTGTAGATACATTCCTTTGCAATCATCCTCATCAAGTCCAAGCTGTATCGGTTGTGTCTCTAAAACATATACAGACGGATCATTCGGCATTTCACCCAAATCATCTTTCGATTGGATAAGCTCCCCCGTAACGGTATTGATATATATAGTGATGGACTCAGCCTCAGACTCCTCTTCAACTGTGTTAATAAGCAGCTTTGCCTTATCTGAAAGAAGATCATCATACTTCCCATCTATACCAGAGATTTGTGATATTACATCCCGATACTCGTCTACCCATTTATATCGAGGTTTGTACGTAATCATATCACATGGAACAGCTATTCTCACGCAAGGATTTCTCTCTGAAGGATCGCCTCTACCGAAATCTTTTACATATACTGGTCTATACTTTGATTCTGTTCTTTCGATTTTTACTGTCGTATAAAGACTATTTATTATTTCTCGACAGAACGGCGTTTCAGCCCCAATTTGATTTTTCGCAATATCAGATGAATTTGCATAATTATCATTTCTGGTCAATGCTGGGATAAAATGGCCTTCGAGTATGTATCTTTGATCAGCATCGCTCACAAGTTGATCTTCTTCAATGGCTTCAAATTTGTCAGCAAATACATTAAAGGCTATATCAATCCCTTCGGATAACTCGGAAAACTTTTCCAAAAGTACCCCATATTGTTCTCCCAATTCGGTAAGCGTCTGTCTATCGTCACCTACAAGTCCACCGCGAATCAAATAATCCAGCTCTTCTTTTATTGTCGTATTACCCATCTGAGTCAATGCGCAAATTTCCTCGATGGTATGACCTTCGTGTATTGAAGAGATAATAAACTTGGTTAAATCCCCAAGCTTATCAACAAGTACAGAATGGCAATATATTTTTGCATTCCGAATGGGACAGTAAAACGTCACCTCAATCTCTTGAAGCTGTGTTTCCACTTTCAGGTTTCTTTCTAACTCTTTTGTGTCAGTAACCTTAAGCGGCGCTTTCTTCGATTTAGTCGTCATTTCCTCTCGTGAAGGCGTAGGACGACTAACAGGCTCTTTTTTCTTAGAGCTAAATAAATCAAATATTCCCACTCATAATCTCCCTTCTATACAAGGTTATTATTATCCCTTTACTACTACTAGAATTAACCATTCCACCTATCGGAAACTTCTTTTTCAAACTCTTGTATTTCCGCAAACATAATATCTAGTTGTCTTGCTATTCCTTCTGCAGTATCGTCATCGGTATTCTGATATTTCGATGACTTGAAATACAGCTTGTATCCCTTCGAAAGCTCACCAAGATCAAGAATATCCGACAGATGAAGAAAAGCCTCTTTCATATCATTGCTCAGGTTCTTGCAATAAAAATACAACTGAATAAACATTTCCCCCCTTTGATTTGCAATCTCATAAAAATAGAAATTCGGTGTCTTCCACGGACTCAATTTCCCGGTTGATTTTGGAATGATTGAATCCAGATAAGGCGTGGTGAAACGCACAAGCTTTCCACTACTGTTTTTCGGGTCAAAACCTATCAACGTCTTCTCCTTCATACTCATACACCATGCTTTTTCCGCCTCATTACGATCAAGCTCATTGTCTTTTCCAGCCATCGGCCTTGCACTGTAGACAAAATCTTCTTCCAAATCCAAGTCATATTTCTTAAGCAATGCCCTGATGAAGCATATGCAATCATAGGCAGAATAACCGGTACTGATATAAATATCTGTATCTTTCTTTAGCTTGACCGGATTTCGCACAGCAGTTTCATCATATGCAAATACTGGATTAAGCCATGTTGGGAAAACCTCCTGAGCACTGGCCATCTGCTCAATGATACTGCTGTCAAGGTCATACAATTTCTCAGCAACAGAACGAACCATAACAGCAAAACTGTCAACATTTACACGCTCTCCAAGAAGCTCATAGTAATTTACATGCTTATATGTTGCCTCGCGAGGATCTGCAACCGTATATAGCGTGTACCTAGGATCCCTAAATTCGATCTTGGTTTCAGGCTGTTCAATTGGGAATAATGTCTTTATCAATCCAGCAAGTCTGTCAGCCCTGCTCTCAATAGTGGATGCATCCCAATGGTCTTTATCTTTTACATCACTATAAAGCACTACTATATGGGTAATCGTATCAGCGAGTAAATCCTGTTTTTCAGGGAACGGCTTGTCTCCAAGTTCACTGTTGTATCCGGTCAGAGTAAGATTTCCCAACGTATGCAAGTATCTGTCTCTAACCATTTCCCAATCGTCCCCAAGCATCTTTTGCCATGCAGTAGAAAGATTCTTGTTCTGTGGCATAATATGCTCAATCGTCAAATTGTCCGTAATCACGCGCTCTTTGCCCTGGTTTTCAACTGTTGTCAATAAATATTTACAAAGTGCATTCTTCCTGTAAAGATTACGTTCTTTCAGCGCAATTACAAAATCTGCATCACTTGGAATTGCGTCTTTAGAAGTCAGTTGAAGTAGGAATGACACGATTGCGTCATAATAGTGATCTTTATTCTCTCCCCGATTGAAGACACGGCTATAAAGAGTCTTATATAATCCGCGCAATGAATTTGAACCAATCTCACAGATTAGACGACGAACGCTGTAGCTTAACAGAAGATTCAGTATCTTCCCCAACTCTTTCTGATCTATGAGGCCTGCCTCAAAATCATCAAAAATATGGAATAAGAAAAGGTAAACTGTCGTCTGGTTCAGTTTTCTGAGACCGGAGAGCGCGGTATTTATTTCATCGCTCAGTTTGTTATCACCGTAATAGAATGTGTGGTACTGCTTAGCATAATGAAGTATTTCCTGCAGCATCGACTCATTCGTATATCTTCCATCCCTATATATCTGTTTGAAGTCAGCATAAGCATTGCTCTCTTTAGTGAAACCATCCAACTTCATATTAAGGAAATCCAGGAAAAAGCTTTCTAGGCGATCCTTTGACAACAGTTCCTGCGTTATGAGCCAATAGTCCTCATATAGCCTTTCTTGATCATCATCTGTCATCAGCACATAATTTCTAATAAGATCCGGAAGTCCAAGCGTTATACCTGTTGAATTGATTCTTTCAAAAATTTCCTGTGCATCATCATCCTGATCCAAACGAATATCCGCACAGATCAAGTTATCAATACCGTCATGAATCATCCTGACAGTATTATCTGGAGACTCATTCAAGAATCCATTTATCAGTTCTTTAAACAGCATATAGTTATGATAGATAATGCCATTCTTGCTCTTGTCCATGCTATCAATTTGTCCGGACATCAACAGTTGAAGCTGATCATTATCTGTTTTAACAGGTTTGAGCTTTAGCTTACTTTTCTCATCTATTCCATACCTATTAAACTTATCTTCATTGAACAGATATTTTTCCAAAGCATCTTTTTCCGATTCTTCTTTAGCACAATCCGCAAGTGCCTTCAGCAGAATGTACAAGGTCGTAAATCTCTGCTGACCGTCAATGATGATGAAATAATCAATATGATTCCTCGACTTAAGCGGAGCATATACGAAAGAACCGCAGAAATGTAATCTTTCCTTTTTAAACGCAAGAACGATATCCTCGAAGAGCTTCTCGCACTGCTCAGATGTCCACGCATAGTCACGCTGGAAAACAGGTATACAATACTGCTTTTTGTTCGGTTGAATGTAATCATTCAACATTCTTCCGCTATCAATCTTCATTCTATCTATGCCTCCATACATCAACGGTTATTATTTTTTATAATACAAATCCAGATAATACTCATTATTCAGGATCTTTACTTCAAGGTCTTTTCCTTTACTTGTCGAAAGTATATTTTTACTGATGACAGTCGTATCAACCACTTTACCATCAGCATTCAATAATGTACAGTCATACATTGCTTGACAGCATCTGGGACGAAGCAGTTTTTTTGATAAGCATCCATCACTTTTGCAACAGGACTATTCAACCATTTTAGAGAGATGACTATCATTTTGAGCTTCATAATAATCCAGTCTGCTGTCGTTAAGCTCTTTACGGATACATCTCCAATTCGGCATGTACCTATTCATATGGTCATTGAAAGTAGCATCATGCTTTCTTGTGATCAAATGTGTAAGCTCATGCAAAATAATATAATCAAGACATGAATACGGTTTCTGGGCGAGTTGAAGGTTGAACCAAAGCTTCTTTTTATCGATGTTGCAGGAGCCCCATTTTGTTACCATATATTTTGTTTGCCATGAATCACATTTAAGGCCAGTCTGCTTCTCCCACCTTGGCAATCTCTTTTCTATCTCTTTCTTCAAGATTTTTCTGTATTCCTCTTTTACATAAGCACTCCTCTGCGCCACTGTACTTTTTGCGCTCATAGAGAGGATGATATTTTGATTTTGAATGATAAAGCTATTCTTTTGATTATCTGGCTTAAATACAAGAAAATACTGTTTTCCCCAGATATACATCGTTTCACCGGAAACATACTGTCGCTTTGACGCTCTTGGCTGATTTTGAAACTGCGCAATAGATCTTTTAATAAACACTAACTGCGTTCTGGCATAGGCCTCTATTGCTTTGTCATCAACAGTAATAGGTGCAGATATAACAACATGACCATCAGGCGGTTTCACCTGAAGATGCATATTCTTAATATTCTTTTTTTGTACATCAATCGGTATCTCAGAGATAACAATGCGCATTAAAACTCCTCCTGCTTCTCTATGATCTTATAAATGCGCTCCACCTCGGAATCATCACCTAAAATTTCATAAAGTGCTTTCTTTATTCTTCTGATAACCACCTGATTATCCCTAAATCCAGATAGTGCCTGTTTTTTCACGGCTTTATGGATCTTAATGGCAAGTTCCTCATCTTCACCAGTATTATCGTAAATAGCCATAAGGGCTTTACTCTTGCGAATCCTCTCTGGATAATTATCGTTGTCCTCCGGACAATCTACATCCTTTGCCAATTTAATATATTTTTCAAGCATCTCGGCATAATCAAGAACCCCTTGCTTTCGCTCTTCGATGAGCTTATCCAGTATCTCTGACATCTTTGCGTAGTAGCGCGGGTTGACAGTAACTTTTTCGATTACTTTCTTACGGATGTTATTCTCAATGGCTTCTGCCGCACCTTCCTTATGACCGCTATCGCCCTTACCGGTAAGTGTCTCACCCTGTTTCGCAACAAAATCCAACAGGGTAAGATCATCAAAATCGCCAATCTTCTCAGCATCCGCTGCCGTGATATAGTTATCGATCATCTTTCTCATATCAGGCTCATAGGCCTTCAAATCGAGAAAGTCACCACTGGCCGTACCGATAGTTTTCTTCAATTCAATGTAAAAAGTGACCTTCTTGTCATATTCATTTAGCTTTCCAGATGAGATGTCATCAACCAGGTACGGCTTTGCTTCAGCAAAGGCTCTGACAAGGCTGCTCACAAGACGATAGAGCTTTTCTCTCAGGCGTGCATAAATCTCGTCGCTCTCCTCCGACTGACCGGAAACACCACAGAAATAATGGATGTACTGGATCTCTCCGCGAGGTTCCTCAACGCCTTCACAGAGTTCTTCGACGGCGTCATACACTTCCTCAAAATAGGAAACCGTAGCATCATGGCGATCCTTAACAAGTCCTTTTACATCCTCCGGATCGTATCCTTCAAAGGCGCCAGAAGTATAGTCATTCATTGCAGTTTGGAGCTGGCCAAACAGCTGTTTGTAATCTACGATATAGCCAAAGTCTTTACTATCATCATCAAGCCGATTGACGCGGCAGATTGCCTGAAACAGGCCGTGATCTTGCATTCTCTTGTCAATATAGAGATAGGTACACGGTGGAGCATCAAATCCGGTAAGAAGCTTGTCCACGACGATAAGGAGCTTCATATTTGCAGGCTCTTCTACAAACTTGCGCTTTGCTTCCTTTTCAAATTCCTCCACCTTGGCCTGAACCGATCCCGTATTCGGAAGATCAGATGGATCGAGTCCCAGCATCTTTAGATACGTTTCGTATTTCAGGAAAGTCTCGGTATCATCCTCATCGCTGACGGTATCCGTGCGAAGTTCACCCTTATTCGGAGTATAGGATGATATGATGGCGCACTTCTTAAAGCCCATCTGCTGGAAAATTTCATAATACTTACAAGCTGTAGGGATACCATCAGCTACAAGAATCGCATTCCCGTTTCCATCCATCAGACGAGGCTTCATATTAAAGTCCTGAATGATGTCCCATGCCACTTTTTCCAGTCGAGAGCGGGAGCTGTATACCTTCTGCATTGTGCCCCATTTCTCTTTCAGCTTCGCCTTTGCACGAGAGGAAAGGCCTCTGGTCTTTACATCAAACCACTGGTCAACACGATTTTGTGAAGATAAATCCTGCGGAACATCACGATACTCATACCGCAGATCCAGTACAACACCATCAGCGACACCTTCGTTATATTTATAAGCATGGATGTATGTACCGAACACTTCGATACTGATCTTTTTATCCCTTTTCAGTAATGGAGTACCAGTAAAGCCGATAAACACAGCATTTGGCATAATGGTCTTCATTGCCGTATGAAGCTTACCGGACTGCGTTCTGTGGCATTCATCAACAAATACTACAAGATTTCCCTTTGCCTCAAAATCAGCAGGGAGGGAGGCTTTCAGTTCTTCGATGTACTTGTCGTAATCATTCTCTGTTGCTTCGCCACCACGACGGCCAAACTTATGCACCAGAGAGCATATTAGTGAATCATCATATACATTGAGTCGATTCAGTAAATCCTTACCGCTCTTGGTACGAGCAATATTCTCATCCACACCAGTAAATGTTTTTTCTATCTGCTCATCAAGCTCATCTCGGTCTGTAACGATCAAAACACGAGCATTGAGCTCCGCCCAATGTGTCAGAATCCATTTAGCAAGCCATACCATTGTCAAGGTCTTGCCGGAGCCCTGAGTATGCCACAGGATGCCGCCCATCGGTTTATTCTGATCTCTATTCGGATTGTGTAATTCTGTTCTCAGATTATTGAGCCTCTGTTGGGTGCGCTTGATACCAAAATACTGATTGTAGCGGCACACTTTTTTGATGCCCTTATCGAAAACGACAAAGTTCATGATAAGGTCAATGAAGCGCTCCTTATCAAACATGGCATAAATCTGCTGTAAGAGCTTGTTTTCAATGCCTGCACAGGTTTCGCTGATACGGACATCCACCGGATCGCGCTCTTCCTCGTGCTCCTTGAAGCCGTCATCCTTCCACTCCATATAAAACTTTTCGCCGGTCAGAAGTGTGCCATAGCGCAGGCCTTCAGACTCGTTTCCGGCCATACAGAACTGCATGGTAGTAAAGAAGCCTCGAATAAAAGAGTCCTTCTGGTTTGTGAGATTCTGGCGAATACCTTCGGAGACAGAAATACTGCTTCGCTTCAGCTCAATAACGGCTACTGCAATACCGTTCAAGTAAACAACAAGATCAGGCCTTTTCTCGGATTGCTCAACGACAGTTACTTCCTCAGCGATGGCGAAGTCATTATTCAGCGGATTGGCCTCATCGACAAGTTCAACTGTCACCGGAGGTTTTTCCGGGCTCTCACTGACTGGGATACCGTACTTCAACCGCGAATACACAGTCTTATTGGCATCATAGACTCCACGCGATAGATTACCAGCCTCCTTTTGAAGCTGAGTAACAGTAGCATCAATCAGTTTATCTGCGTAGCCCTTCAGTCGAAGATACTGGCGCAGACGATCTTCCTTGATGTTCTTATTCTGATAATCCGACAGGTTACCCATATATTGATAACCCAAGATCTCCGGATCTTTAAAGAAGCGGATCACTCTTTCCTGTGTTTTAATCTCGGCATCGCCAATACCCATTTACAGGCACCTCCTTACATCAATCTGACTTTGCCAGTCAGTAATTCTTCCATCATTCCACTTTTGATTTTCTGATACTTTTGTAGTTTTTCCTCTAACATTTTTATTTCATCATCCATATCGGATAATACACCAATAATCGCTTCTCTTTCTGGCTTCTCTGGCAATTTAATTTCAAGTTTCCTAACATCAGCCACTGTAAGATTATGTTGCGCTCCAACTTTCTCATTTGAAAAGATTTGTTCCTGTCCGTCTCTCCCAGATAAGTAAAGCATGCACCAACTCGCCAAATCAGGATCGTATAACTTAGCAATGCCCACTGCGCCACCAGCAAATGCCGTTTGTTTATTATCAAAAACAGCGACATTTCCTATTCGGCCTGAAATTGATATCAGCAAGCAAACTTCATCTAAAAGAATCTTTTGATACTTTTCCGCTACATCATACGGAATATAGAAGTCTGTATTATAGTTAATATCAAACGCTTCGAAATCCTTGTTTTGAATAAACGGAATTGTACCAATCTGCGGCGCTGTCATGAGCGAAGGTTTTATCTCAGCACTATAATCGAACCCGGTTTGCTTAGTAACTAATCGGCATAGTTTATCTAATGTAGTAGTTTGCCAATCTCCATCAAACCCACTTAGCCGTTTCTTGCCCGTAACGAGCATTTGCATTGTACCCTGACGTATGTCCTTTTTCTTTCGGATGAGCTTTTGCTGATTGGAAATCAGCTTATCTACCTCCGACAAGGTTTTTATTATTTTGCCTTGTTCCTCAATGCTCTCTGGGTAAATTACATTAAGACGACTCACTATACCCACGCTTAAACCGTCCATTATTCCTCCCACTGCAAGCCGTGCTGTCTGATCACTCAAATAATGGAACTGATCAGAAAACAACTGCAGGATATAGTCGGAACGAACCTTCTTTTCATCAAAACGCAGTCTAATTAAATGTGAATCCATTATCCCTCGCTGTATTGTAGTTGGAACAATAGCGCACTTTCCAATCGTGCCCATTGTACTCATAACAAAGTCACCGGGAAGTATTTCACAGGAATTCAACCGATTAAAATGCTCACGCGTTAAATACCTGTCGCCTATATTAAAATCACGTGCATAAACATTTTCCTGTCCGTATATGCGGTAGACTCCGTCGGACAGAAGCATTTCTTTTTTTAATTGACTACCAAACGGCCCGATTTTAATACCGTTTGGTTTCAGCACTTCAATTATCGGACGCTCTACCCAACCATTTACCATTCGAATCCCATCCTTTCCAGATGAGACTTTACCTTTGCCTCATACTCAGTGGTGACTTTGTTAAGTTCCGGAAGCGTATTTTCATACCGCTCAGCAAGCTCGATAATCCTATTTGTCAAGCGATGGGATATCGCTGCATATAGATCAGCTATGCCTGAGAAGATGCTGTCAAACCATTTCTTATTCACAAGCAAGTCGAGAATTTCATCGTCCGTCAAAGTTTCATATTTAGCACGGCACTTTTCATCCAGAGCCTTGTTCAGATCTTTGACTACCTTGTTGTAATCCGAAACCTTGCCGCAAAGTTCCAACGCTGCCTTGAGCTGGTTCACATCATCCTGAAGGCTCTCCGGTATGCATTCTTCAGTACGAATAATACGTAATCTATATTCAATAGAGCCTTTTGTGATTTTTCCATTTTCGTTGACTGCATTCTTGCAAAGCGGATGTCCCACAAGGTATGCTTCCAGCCTTTTCTTCGTATTTACAAGATTGAGATCCATAAGGATTACTTCAAGTTCTATGGTCTCTTCTGTTTCAATCGTGCTTGTCAGCTCAGTTATTTTTGCTTCGATATCCTTTGCTTTAACCTTTCCGTTCTCAGCAACTTCAGCAAGAGCTGATTCTTCATCTGCGCTCTCAATCAAATCTGAGAGCTGGGACTCTGTTTCTGCGACAATATTTTCGGCTTCTTCTATAGCATTTTTCTCCTCACGGAAAAAAGCATCTATTACAATGGACTTCGGAATTAAACGGCCTTCCCAGCCAGTGACTTTCATTTCACCTTTGTTCTTGCCCTGCGTGATCTCTTCCTCGATATTGTCCGTCGCTCTGGCATTGGCATAGCCATCCGGTTCGCTTATGATAAGCGACACATCATCGTTCATGACCTCATTCCAATAAGCCAGTAGCACTTGATATACATCGTATTTATCAATCAGCGTCAGGTGCTCAAATTCAGCAAGGATATCCTCCGCAAGGCTAATGATTAACTCTCTGGCGGATACATCTTCATCAAGAGAAGATAGCGCAGGATATTCCTTGGCCTTCCAAGCTGCAAAAGCCTCATCAAGTCTCTCGCCGTATTCTGAGAACTCGGCGTTTTTATAAATCGTCTGACGGATATTCTCATGCTCCACATTCAAGCTGTAATACTTCTCGCTGATTGCTGACAACAGCTCAGATTTCAGAGAAGGAAACACTTCCCAGTACTTAGAGAGGCCATCGATATCAACAGCAGGGATGCCACCATGAATATGAGCGTAGATATCCTGAATATCCTCCGGATCTGTAGAATCAATGTATCGGGTGATATTTAAGTTGTACTCGTTCTTCTTCTCTATTTCATCGTTCGGCACAAACCGCGCATATTTCGGATCAGTAGCGATCTGTTCATTAAAAGTCGTAATAATCCTGTAAATATCGCGTTCACGCAGGCGATTCTTGTTGCCGTCCTTTACATACCCACGGCTGGCATCAATCATAAAGATGCCTTGTCTGTTTGCGGCACCTTCTTTATCAATAACAAGAATACATGCAGCTATACCGGTACCATAGAACAGGTTTGCCGGAAGACTGATGATACCTTTGATCCAGTGCTTCTTGATGATTGTTTCTCTGATGGTAGCTTCGGCATTTCCACGGAAAAGAACTCCATGAGGGAGAATTACAGCTGCCTTACCATTGGACTTCAGGGCTTTCAAGATATGCATAAGCCATGCATAATCTCCGTTCTTTTCTGGTGGCATATCTCCATACCCTTCAAAACGACCATATTCTTTGCCAGCAAGGCCATCGCGCCAGTTTTTCATAGAAAATGGAGGATTTGCTACTATATAATCGAAACGTTCAAGTATAGAATTATCTGCTTTATCAAGATACTGCGGATTTGAAAATGTATTGCCACTCTTGATGGTAATCTCTGCCTTGCGGTGAAGAACCGCATTCATCTTAGCAAGACCAGCGGTGGTGCTTTCTTTCTCCTGACCATACCCCATAATAGGGAATGGTGCCGCATCAATAGCTCTGATTAAAAGACTGCCACTTCCGCAAGCTGGATCACAAACGGTTGCACTTGAATCAGTACAACGGCTAATACCTACGACATCAGCAAGGATTCTGGAAACTTCCGCTGGCGTATAGAACTGTCCTTTACTCTTACCGCTCTCGGTGGCGAACTTGCGCATCAGGAACTCGTATGCATCGCCGATGATATCATCACCCTCTGCTTTATTTTTGGAGAAATCCAGTTCCGGACGCTGGAATATGGAAATGAGATCCGTCAGCTTATCGACCATCTCCTTGCCACTTCCAAGTTTCTTTTCATCATTGAAATGAGCAATATCAATAACGCCCTTCAAATCTGTATTTTCATCGGCAAGACGTGCAATAATCTTATCCATGCCTTCACCGATGTTCTTTTTCCCTTTCAGAGCTATAAAATCATCAAAAGAACACCCCGTCCTCTTTTCAGGATCAGGATCTTCGTCGTGAGCCTTATCGAAGACCTTAATGTCTTCATAGGCGCCCTTATTCTTAAATTTGTCCGTAACATACTTCATGAACAGAAGTGTCAGGATATAGTCCTTATACTCTGAAGAATCCATTCCTCCGCGAAGTTTGTCGCAACTCGCCCAAAGCGATGCATATAATTGTGTTTTCTTGACAGCCATTTACTATTCTCCTTAAATTGACGTTTTCTCTGTTAATCATTTAATGATGCGATTTTGTTCACATCCAATCGGTCTTTATGACAAATACTAACCACCTTTTTCAGGACAAATTTGTCCCTGCAGTCATATTAGTCCTCTTCCGTCATTTCCATAATGTCGCTTACATCACAGTGAAGCGCCACACAGATCTTTTGGATAATTTCTGTATTTACATTCTCGTTCTTACCCAGCTTGGTTATAGAAGCTGAGCTGATTCCTGCAAGCTGCTGCAAATCCTTTTTCTTCATATCTTTGTCTATCAGGAGCTTCCAAAGTTTTTTATAGCTTATGGCCATAGTTTTTCCTCGCTTTCTGCTACTAAATATGCCATTAAAAGAATCTTCACAGACATTATGGCACAAAAAAGATGAAAAATCAAGATTGATTCCTTTGAACACTTGATTATTTCCAGGGTTTTCTTGAATATTACCACATATTGTGTTATGATGACAATAGTTATAAAAGTGGGCTTTTCTGTTTTTATATCAAAAGTGGTCATGGCGCTTTTGAGCACAATGTAAGTCTTCTTTTCCTTAAAAGCCAACAATACATATTATAAATATAAACGTGAGTTGAAGGAGGAAAACGGTCTTGTCGCAGGATAAATTGCAAATAATCCCAGGTGATGTTTTTAATCTTACCGCTGACGCTTAAGTCTTTCCAGCCAATCAAAAGCCCATCATTGGAGGAATTATTGATGGACAGGTATATAAGAAAATCCCTCATAAGACTTATAAACAGTCCTACGAGGGATAGTGCCTTTCAGGCTTTACGCTTCAGATATTAGTGGGTGCTGTACGGGTGCTACCGTCAGTTTTTGAGCAGTTCTCAGCGTGCTTTTCAAGAACAAAGAAAACCTCGTAAACGCAATGTTTACGAGGTTTTTCGTTGTTTTTGATAAATAAACCCATTCGGGATTGATTATCTCTTTGAGAACTTTTTCATTGCCTTAAGTGCCTTGTTTTGGGAATTTGTAAGGTAAGTTGCTGTTTACCAGCTGCGTACGGTAGAAAGCTCAGGGCTACTGTATGCCGCTGGTGGCAACTTTAATAACCGTGATCAAAAATAATACTCTGATTTTACTTTCTACTCATTAAATCTTTGTCTGTCTTTTGTATGATTATCTTCCGAGTATAATTCACCCTAGAAAAAGCATATTTTCCTAGTTCATATGCTTCTTTCATGTATACACTTTTTCTTGTCATGGATGGGGTTCCACAACCATATCCCAAAACCATTCCCTGATCTTCAAAGTTGATGTAACTGACAAGCGTCTTATAGTGCGCTACCAAAGCATCAAACGTCCAGTCATCTGCATTCCATTCCGCCGTTAGAAGCGCTGATCTCTATTGGGAATCCCAATGAGTATTGTTATCTTCATTTTGTTCACACCACTTTTTTATGTTTTAAGCTGAGATTTCCTACATAAGACCGCAACCACAGTTCCAATAAATACCCAAGAGGAAAGCATGATGATATTCTCAAGGAATACAAGGATTCCTGCCTTTTCATAATCAAGGAAAGCAAAGGGAACACAGAAGAAAAGATAATCCGGCATTCCATTCTTAACCCTAAAGTAGTTAAATGTGTACTCAAATCAGCACTCCTGATATAAGCCTATTTTTTCAAGATAGAGCGCATCACAAGAGGTCACTTCTGTATTCCATCTACGGCTACGTAGCTTGGTCGATATATCTACCTGCTCGACTGTATCAAACCACTGCAGCTGTAGATATAAGGGCGTATTATTGACCCAGGTTCTAAGCTTTTTGGTGGTCTTGAGAGCTTCACTCTTTAGGCTTCCACCATTGATTTCACTGTCAAGAACCGCCTTGAGTTTGCGAATCTCTTCACTGAAATACTCGTAGTAGCATAGTGAGATGAACTGTACAAACATACGGCCTCTCAGAGTGTCTGTATACCATACTCTTGCGCGGGTACCATCAGCGCGTTGCTTTTCTGGCTCAAAGAAAGACTCTATGGTCTCTCTCTTACGATACTTGCGCAGGCACTCGAATGGATCCTTTTCTTTATTGGAAACCAGCGCAAAATATCCATGGTACTTATTGGCATCCTTGATAGCCTTGTTATTGGCAGTTGCAGTTATTTTGCTGCCCCATTTCTTTACCGTGAAATACTTGCGTGCTTTTTCCTGTGCTGCAGGTGAAAGCTCGTCAACCGGGGTACCGCTTTCCAGAAGAGTCTTCAGTTCATACAGGTCGTCCTGAAGTGCTGTTTTATCATCATTCTGCCTAGACTGGTTGAAATATATATGAAGATATATCCTGCGTGAGAATATCTCTTCAGAACCTTTTTCAGCGCCGCTTTTATGGCTGGAATATTTGCGGATCTTTTTGAAATCATGCATAAGAGTCACTGTTACTCCGTGAGTAGCATGGTCAAAAGGACATATGGAACGGAAGTCATCAAGCTCCTCCATATGCTTGTCAATTTCAGGGCGGATCCATGTAAGACTTGTCTTTGCAAGGGTGATGAAATCAAATCCTGCCTGCAACAGTTCTGAGAGATTCTGCTCGGAATAGTAGCCGTTGTCAGTAACTATTTCTGTAGTATTTACACCTAAAGCAGTAAGCTGCTTTATTGCATTGGTTACTGATGTGACATCCGGAAGATTGCCCGGCTGCTTTGTGAAGGCTATAGGCTGTCTGCTGTCAATGGAATAGAGTGTCAGCATATTGATGGTTTTCAGACCGTCATGTGCCTTGTTAAAGCCATATCTTGCTTCATTTTGATTCTCTGAGTATACAGAGATAGTCGATGAGTCATAAGCAAGTGCATCCTCATCAGACAGAGATTCACACCTTATTTGAAAGAAGCTCTGTTGAAGGCTTTCGTCCATCCCGACCTGAACGAACAGGTTATGATATACATCCTCGGAGATGCCGTCTTCATAAGGAAGAGGATGGTTGAACTGCCAGGTCTGTATCCCAGGAAGAGACTGCCCGTTTGTTGCCAAAAGATATCTTGCCAGCGATATTATTTTCTGTGCAGTACCGATGTCTGTAGATGAATAGACAGCATCATCAATACCAGACACTTTACCGATGTGATCTATTATGTCCATCATGCCGACATGCATGCGTTTGGCAGAAACAATTTCTGTTTTTCTGTCTGATTTAGTAGCTTTCCCCTTTTTGGGGCGCGTAGGAACCGTATCTTTTTCGCCTTTTGGAATTTTACCTATCAGCTTGCTGCTGAGTACTTTATTGTATTTTTTATCCGGATCATATATGGTTTTTCTTTCCAGAACGTAGATATCACCGTTCTTCTGGGGTTGATGTATGATTTTTGTTTTAATCTCTCCTGATGGTTTTGCTGGCATATGGCACGCTCCTTATTTGAGTATATATTTATTATAATATATACTCAAATAAAAGTCAATACCAAAAATGCTAAAACACTAGAATTTTCGAGGCTTTGTGACTCTTGTAAAGAGACGAAAACGAGTAAATAAACGTTTTGAGTAACTAATTTATGACTTTAGGGATATAGATGGTAGAGTCGGTCCATAGAAATGAACCCAACAGAGAGTCCAAAGATTGTCCGGATTGGTTGTATGGGAATATGAGTAATGACAGTCTACGAAGACCATTGAGCCCGGAAAAAGAGAATACTCTTTTCCGCCATACTCCAAGCGCCCAGAACCAGATATAACAAAGAAAAACAAATAGGAGGTTAGGTTTGAACGGCTGGAAGTATGAGCCTTTCGGGCCTCCAACTCGCCGATCTCCTGGAGGTGGAGTAAGGAAGAGCGGGCGAAGGAGGACGGCGTATATAGAATACGGTTGGAGAACACTATGGATTGTGCGTTATTTGAAAAAAACTGATCCATTGTGGGCCTCTTGAATCTTCAAAACATTCTATTCAATAACAATGTGTGATTCAAATACCTTAAATTTTTTAATTATAGTCATCACTATATTGTGAACGACAAAATAAGAGCAGGAGCATAAGAAAAATACACATACAGAAATAAGAATATATAATATAAATGAAAAAGGCAGAGCAGAAAAAGTCTCAACTTTTATAATACTAGTCCATAAAACATCACGTAGCTTATAGTTGTCATGAATTAAATAAACCCCAAGTGTGCATGAACCAAAAAAAGATATAATTCTATTCAGCATCAGAGGATGATATTCTTTATTTCTATCTACAGATAATGAATGAAATATAGATAAAAGGATAATGCTCATGATATAAACAGGAAGAGAATCGTAGCAAAACCACATATCTTTGTATAATGAAATTTCTTTTCGACCAATAACAGACGCCAAGGAATCAATTATAATAGAAGAGAGCAACATAACAAAGCCAATTAAAAAGAAAGAAATCAATTTAATCGTAATATGCTTTGTTCCATTATTTGAATATTTTTTTAGATATGGTACAGAAAAATACAATACCACAAACCATATAATGCTATACCCACGCATTTTATCAAATGTCCAATTTCTATTAGGCATTATTGTCGGCAAAATGCAGAAAACGCAAATTAATATACCGAGAAAAACTCTATAACTATTCCTGTTTAAGCGATTAATTATAATATTTAAAAATGGGTGTAATAAATAAAGAACCAAGTACACACACAAAAACCAATTTCGACGAGTAAAAAACGGAAAAATGATATACAGATAATCAACATAATTAAACGGTTCTTTCCCGATAAAAACAGTGCCCAAAGTAACGAGAAAATTGATAATCCAATTTTCCATTAGTAATGTTGCAATAGTTTTAATCTTAATTCTATTATCTTCACTTAAATAATAAGAAGAAATTAAAACGAATACATTTACTGCGCAAAATGACAATGCAAGAATATACTTGTTGGTGTAATCATACCAGTTTTCAAGTGACTCTATTTGTAGTCCTTTATTGATTTGATGTAGTATTATAATCATGCACATGCTCATGATACGTAACAAATCAATTGCCGCATTTCGTTTCTTCATTAGCCTACCCCCATTTAATAAACTCCTTATCAAGTAGCTGTAATGTCTTAATCATCATTATCCAAAATGATCATACCTCCAATAAACATTGCCGTCATTACTGGTCGCGAAGTAAATTCGCTGAGCGTCAAAGACATTATAAATGTAAATAAGCATCCAACTCCAGCATAGACATCTCTCTTAAATACATTTCTCATAGCATTGAACATATAGTATAATACAAATGAAAGGCCAATTATTCCCTGTGAAAAAAGAATTTCGATGACGACAGAATGAGCTACGGATCCCGTAGGAGAATAAAAGACGGTAGAATACTCTCCAAGTCCAACAAGATAACCCCATTTGTGCTCATTCAAAATCGAAAAAAACCTCCCCCAGATTCTTGTTCTACCACCGAGTTCTCGGGTATCGGCTGCAGAAAAGCGTCTTAAAACAAAATCGGGTATATTGACATATACAACAATAATCATAATAATGAATATCAGTAATAACAACACCGATCTTCCTGGGCTTTTCCTTAAATAATCTTTGAATCTGTATAGGACACAGATACAGATTGCTGCAAGATTAATAATAATCCCAGATCTAGAACTGGATAGCAATACAATATACAATGACGAAATTAAAGCAATTAAATAAAACAATTTCCAAATTGTCTTTTCTTCTTTGCTTGTTAATTTCTCAACAAGCAATGCTAATGGCAATATTGTCCACATTGTATATGAATTTGGATCCGTAGATATTCCACCAGAGCCTATCCATAAACGACCATCCCAGTCTATTCTTCCAAATCGTAAGAACATAGCTAAGAGTACAATTTGTTGAAGAACTAAGTATTGTTTTATTCTGTGATAATCATAAGTTGAATATTTAAATTGCAGAGTAATCAAAAGGAAAACAAGGGCTACTGTTTTTACAATCGCATACCTACTTACCTCTGGGTTAGGACTCCAGAAGCAGCTTAAAAGTGAGTAGATTAAATATAACAATATCGCAATTGTATAATCATATCTTAATCTGAACCCATTATTGACCCATGCAATAAACGCTATTACTCCACATACTATATAATAATATTGTTCTGTTTTTAATGCTGTTTCGGTCGGTGCCACAAGAAAAAACAATCCCAGGCACAGCATTATTGCCTTGTTTTTATTATTCTGATGAGTATTTTGCACTTTATACACCTTTACAATCGATATATTTAGGATGCTCGCAAATCTTTGTATTAAAGGTTTTTGATAATCGCTAATTACTAAAATCAATCAATCCTTTTTTGGTTTTTCTTTAACATATCAATGACAGTATATATACATCTTGACCGTAATAGTAATAACAAGACAATATATGTAATCAGTACGGTAGCAGCCTCTCCGACAAAAATATAGAATTCATTACCACTTATATTATTTCGCATGAAATACAGAAGTGCAGTCACTAATATAGCCGATATCATTCCCTTTATGTATTCAGAAGCATTGATAAAAATTGAATAATCTGGCAGATATTTCTTTATATCTTTGAGTAGAAGAATTGTTACCAATATCATTGCTATGCTAGTTGCTAAAGCAACACCTGCGACTCCAAAATACTTAGAAAGAATAAAGCTTAACAAAATATTTGTTGTAACAGATATTGCACCGTTTATCATCGGACGTTTTGTATCTTGAAATGCATAAAATACTTTTACTAAGTTGGATCTTACAGACTGAAAAATAAATCCAACAGCATAACCTACAACAACTCCATATGTGGTCATAACATTCTCGTGTTGAAAATTGCCTCTACCATAAAGAATTGAAACAATTTGGTCCCCTGCTCCTATACATAATACCATTATAGGGAAAATAGCCATAATTAAATACATGTTGATTTTTGACAGTGTAATTTCAATGTTTTTAATATTCCCTTCTACAATCATTGTTGTAAAGTGTGAAAACAATACTGTAGATACTGATGTAACAATTACCCCAGTAACAATATCGTTAATTGTTCCACCATATGTTAAACATGAAATCTGTCCTTCACCTAATCCGGAAGAAATCTGTTTATCAACTATATCATTAATCTCATAAATTGCACTACCAACAATGAGAGGAAATGATAAGCTTATTAGTCTTCTGATCTTGTCACTTACATTTATTTTACGGAATATAATATTGAACCTTTTCTTAACACACCAAGTTACTAAGATGCACTCTGCAAGGCCTGATAGTAAAAATCCATAAACGAGTGAGTCAATACCTTTAGTTCCAGATAGAAAAATAGCTGCGAGTATAAGGAATAGATTTTGAAAAAAAGCTTGTCCTTTTCCAGGTATAAATTCTTTATCTGTCTCTAATATTACATTAAGGATTAAAAAATAGCACCATAGAATAAATGAACAAGACATTATCCTAATATATCTTGAAAGAACAATCAGTTCATTATCTTTATAAGCTGGGGCAAACAGTTTTGCTACCACCGGAGCAAAAGCAAAGAAAACAATAGTTATCCCTATTGAAATCGGAATGAATACTTGTAAAACGCCATTAATTAGTTCATTGGACTTTTTTCTTCCTTCCTTGACTAATGTGTCTGTATGTAAGGTAAGGAGTGAAATGGATATTGCGGAAAAAATAACGACACATAATTGAACGAGAATACCCGTTGAAATGAAGAAAGCATCCGTTTCAATTGTTGCTCCGCAATAACTAGCTATAGTTGCTTGTTTAATCAAGCCCAAAAATTTAATGAATGTTGAAAATATTGTTAGTACAACTGTTGATCGCACAATTGTATTTTTCGCTTTCTTCATACTTTCCCTCTCCATTCGATGACAGGCCCCTTTACAAAAGGGAGACTATCCCAAACAACGAGAATACACATATTTTTCATAATTGTATTCATTTCATTTATTAAATTACTAGTTTCTATCACTACGGTCTATTACATGCTATTGCATTATTAAAGACTTCCATATATTTTTGCACAAGAATACTTATATCATTCTTTAAGGACATTTCTTCTACTGCTTTTCTCATCGATGCGTGCAATTCATTGTGAGATAAAAAATGAGAGATAGCTTCACAATAGGAGTCTATGTCGTTTGTCTCAACGAGATAACCATACTTACAGACTCTCATTCTTTCATTCTGTGATAAAGCTGATTCATTAAAAGGCTCTCTTAATCCTGGGCAATCAGACAGAATAAACGGGGTATTAAATGCCGATGCTTCTAACATAAAAATGGATCTACCTTCCCATAAAGATGGAATTATGACTAAGTCTGACTTATTCAGCTCCAATAGAACTTGATTTCGTTGTAAAGCACCTCTGTAGATAATATTACTATGTCCATCTATAATAGTTTCTAATTCTTTTCTTTGTGGTCCATCCCCTATTATTTCAAAAATAATATCATCATTCTTTATTTTTATAAACGCATTGCATGCAGTTAATATGTTCTTTTCATAACTCAATCGTCCGCATACAAGTACATTAGTTTTTTCGTGTACTCTATTACAATTAATATTACCAATTTTACGTAGATAATTTCTATCAACCGCATTTGGAATCGCCGTTATTTTCTTTTCTGGAATTTTAAAGCGCTCTTGCATTTCCCTTTTTGCAGCATTTGAAACACATATATAATGCTTAATAAAGGCTCTTTGTACTGTACACTGAAGCAAATAATTATGATAAGTGTTGTGATATGTCTCTATACAAGTAACAGATTTCAAATGTCGAGACGCAAATGACCCATATAGTGTTCCCAATTTAAGATGACAATTACAAATAACATTATCATAATTAGACAAATCCTTCAGTTTCCTTTTAAGTTTCCAGACATATAATGGAAACTTCAATAAAGCTTCTTTTCTATTGGGTACATTCAATGAATCTATATTTACACCATTTTTAATCAAGTTTTGTATTAATGGATTGTCATTTATAGAAGAAGTAGTTATTCCAAATAACACTACTCTTTTTACCTCAGGTCTATGTACCAATCCTAGACATAAGTCATAAATAAATGTGCCAACACCACCACTATTTAAATTTAAGCTTTCTCCTATTATTGCAATTATCATAACCGCACCTTACATTCGTTATTACTATCTTATTCTACAGGTAACTTCTCCCATTTTTCAGGGATAATATTATCGTTTCCCATATATTTATTAGGAGCAAAAACTCTTTTACCATCATGATCATTCAAATATGCACACCACCAGGAAAAAGTGCTATTACCTATGATTTGATTCTGACATGATCGCATCATCATCCACTCTTCAAGAGCGTCAAACTCTTTCCCTTTGCATAACACATTTGGCGCAAATCCTGTAATTCCTTCTATCATATTACTCGCTTCATCGATACCATTACTGAACAGATAAAAATCACAACCGATCTGACTCATTAATGTGATAGCATCATGATAGTATGTATCACCTATCATTTGCAGTCTACTGTAAAACCTTCTTTTTTTTCTATAATCTCCACGTCTGACATGTATAGCACAGCTATTTTTATTCATCAAATTGTCGCATATCTCTTTCGCACGATCTGACATTTCCTTAGGAGTATACATATCTAACAATTCTGGTCGAATTTCATCAAAATACTTAGGGCACTGCCAGTATCCATCTAAGTATGAACACGGTATCGAATATTTCTGTATTCTTTCATCATACCGATATCTAGATTCCTTGAGATAGTGAATTTCACCAACTTTATAACAAGCAAATGGTGGTATTCTCATGAGAATATTTGGTATTCTTGAATTCAACAATCTAATTACTGGTTTGTTTTCTGAGAAATCACCAATGTTATCATATCGAATCTTCATCTTTAATATCTCAGGAGACCGTAAATTCTGCTTAGCAAACCATGAAGTGTCCAAATACAACTTTTCTCCAGTCCGCTTAGCAATTGCAAAACCATATGCATATTCAAATAATTGATTACCTAGGCCGCCCCACAATTTAACAACTATCATTCGATCACCTACTTAATATACCTTCAATCATTACGCGTAATTTTCCATTCTGCACGTTAGAGTCGAAATTCTTACCTAATGAAAGGGCATGATTTCTCATTTGATTCAATAAATCCCGATTATTATAGAGCAATTGCAGACACTCCAACATTGACTCATAATTCTCTGCTATATAATTATATCCAACCTCATATTCTTTGACATATTCAGCGACCTCATCCTTTAATGAGTTGACAACCGCTAGTCCTGCTGCACAATAATCATAAAACTTATCTGGCATATCAACATTAGATTTTGAACTATATGCACATAACCCAATATCGCATTTACAATATACTGGAACTAATTCTGTTGGCTTTAAAGAACCTAAATAAAACAGATTAGACAACTCATCAGCCTTTAGCTGAATGTCTTTAGTTCGTGGCCCACTTCCAGCGATTACAAATCTAACATTATAACCTTTATTGTTGCATTCCTCTGCACATTTTAGCATTACATCTACATCATATGATGGGCCAAGTGTACCAGCGAAAATGCACGTTATTCCATCAAACTCTTTCAGTGCATTTAAGGCTTTCGAAGGAATTGGTAAACTTTTCGCTTCATTGAATTTTGCTACATCTATTCCATTATATACTAATGCAGTTGGTTTATCATGTACCTCTCCTGCTTCCTTCTTTGCAAATTCCAAGTAGTTTTTACTTAGGGCCATTAATCCAGATGCATTTGCATAAAAATGTTTTCTACGAATATAATTTGGCCAAAACAAATAATGAGCTACCCTTCCTATCCTTCCTAAATTCTTTTCTATAAATTCAGGCCATATATCCATCGTATTAACTATGTAAGGTATTTTATTTTTTATAGCATAGTTATATGTGGGTTCACCATATGTCATTGGTAGCATACTACTTATAATTAGATCTGGAACATCTTCTGTTCTGAATCTCTTCTTAGCGTTGATTGAATAAGAAATGTCCCTCACAAATCTTCCAATTCCAATATTCTTCTTGTAAGAGGTCGTAGGTACTAACCTTATTATGTACTTTTCATTTACATATATATCTTTCCAGCCATTTGACCGATATGTTTTGAAGTGATGGGCAAAATTACTTGTCCACCATATTACTTTATATCCGCATTTTTCTGACAAATACTTTCCTATTTGATTATAGCTGTAATCACGCCAATTTTCACCCTCAATAGGGCCGTATTGATTTACGATCCAGATTGTTTTCATCTTATTATTCCTCACTCAATAATGAACATATTCTCATGCATTAAATTATTGATTCCTCTAAACCAAAGCCTGCGTAATGAGTGTTCTGGGCGCCATAATGCCGCTTTTCGATTACTCTGGAATTCATTTTCATTAGTTTTGAGTATAGTTTGTGATTCACGGCCGACTCAGCAACTTGTTCTTCTCATCATCTTCGTGTGTATCATCAATTCAATATAAATGCTTTTGAATCCTTTTGCATTCTTGCACTTTTGATAAGCTCTTCAGCTTTTTCTCAATATATTGACGATTTCAGCACTTCAAATGCATCTCTTCTAATGGTTTCCAGTGCTAACGATGCCCTCATCTCAGCCGCTTCAGCTGTAGCTCCTTTGGCTACAACATATCCGCAACCATCAAGGTTTGTATGATATTCGTTAACCTTCATACCCTCGATCATGTGGTGATAGATTTCAACATCGTAACGCTTCTCTATCATCTTCATATCAGGCATCTGCTTTACAACACCCTTATCGAAAGCCAGCAATTTGGTCGCAACAGCCCCTTGCTCTTTCACACTCATATTTACTGGGTCGCCAACTGCGTTCTGGATCATTGCGCCAACATAATCTACGCCTGTTCCGTAAGGAATAATGCAAGGACCTATCATATTTCCGCCCATACGAGCACCAATATCGATGATGTAAACTTTCCCATCAGGCGTGATGAGCATGTCCATATTGACTGAGCCGAAGTTGATGCCAAGGGCAGAGATGGCATTGCGAACACAGGCCTTTGCTTTTTCCTCCACCTCAATTGGCAATCCGCATGGCATCGCATGACCAAGTTCCGCATAGTAAGGGGGCTTCGTCATCCACTTCTTCATGATGCCAAGTACATGAATCTGGCCATCAACCACAAGACTCTCTGCGCCGTACTCCTGCCCAACAATAAAGGTCTCAATATCAGCACGATGCGTTATGGAACCGTTCATGGCATAAGTACAGGCATTCTTCAGTTCTTCAGCCTTATCTACTCTACTTGCCCCCCGGCTGCCTGATCCATCGCATGGTTTCACCATTACGGGATAAGTAAGCTTCTGGGCAAGAGATTCTATATCTGTGTCAGCGTTTACCTCATAAGCCTGTTCAGTATCATCCACATGTGCTTCATAAAGACATTTCCGGACTCTATACTTATTCTTTATCAACTGCGCTACTTTGTACTTCAGCCCCGGTAGTCCCATCTCCTGAGCGACATAGGCAGCCGAAAGAACACCGAAATCTGTAGCAGCAGTTACAACGCCATCTATACGCTCGGCCTTTGCATACTCCAGACAAGCTTTCTCATCAACAATATTTATAACAGCATGCTTGTGAGCATGCTGAAAACCAATTGCATCAGGATCAGCATCCACCGTAAGTGTTTCATAGCCCATCGACACAGCCTTTTGAATTACAAAATCCTGGAGAAACCCAGCACCTATAACAAGGAATTTTTTCATGGCAGACCCCTCAGTTTGTATATACATTGTCATGTTTAAGAACCGTGACTATTGTTTTAAAGAAAATCTTGATATCCAACCACAATGATGCGTGATTTGCATACCATGCGTCATACAATCTTTTTTCTCTTACAGAAATGCTATTTCTATAATAAGCTTGCGTATATCCTGTTATTCCAGGGCGCACTTTCATCTTATCGAGTTCATCTTTCTTGTAAGTGGGGAGAGCATCCCATCCACTTGCACGTGGCCCTATAATACTCATATCGCCTTTCAAGACGTTAAAAATTTGAGGTGTTTCATCTAAACTCGTCTCACGAATTAGCTTCCCTATTTTTGTTACTCGTGGATCATCTTTAGCGTTGTATGTACTCCCATCCGCATTTAATATATTTTCAGCATTCACCCTCATGGACCGAAATTTCAACATATATATTTTCTTGCAGTTCTTTCCAATCCTCTCTGCCTTATAGAATACCGGTCCATGATCCTCCATCTTAATTCCTGTTCCTACAAACAGAAAAATAACAAGCCAGAATGGAAGAGCAACTACACAAACCAAAATATCAAAGAATCTTTTTATTAAATGATACATTTATTCTTGCCTCCAATTTCCAGCTTTATTGTCCTTTAATAAGTATTATCATCACCCATTTGGATGGACCATTTTCTTGGATCATATACTTTTTCAGCTATAGTTTCATCAAAGCACCTTAGCCCGAATGTTCTTATTGGACTGTTGAGTCGAAAGCCCAATTTCTCTAAGTTACTATGGCGTTCCGTATTTAACTTGCACCACGTTGTCACACAGGTAAAGTCCTCTTTTTTCCCTATCTCAATAATCCTTGCAATTAACTTTTGTTCCTTCATCTTGTCGTTGCTATTTATCGCCGTAATATTGATTTCATCATTATAGAACTGATAGATGAGCCAATTTCTTTCGTCTATTGACAGAACATTATAATGCTTTTCCTTGTTCTTTTTAAATCTCCAAGCCAAGTATTCGCTAGATAAGGCGACATGTATATCATCGAGGACATTGTCGCATATAAGCCCATCGAAAGAATCTGTGAATGGCATACTTGCAGTTTCTTCTCGGACATTAATCTCCTTTAAATTCAACTTCAATGTCGGAATCTCCAGCACTGTCTTCCAGCCCAATCTGGTATTAAAAGTACGGTTGGACATGAAATTCGGAAATCCGATTATCATCGCATAACCATTGCTTGAAAGATATTCATACAGAGCGTTTGCAAGCTTAGTGAACAATCCCTTTCCTGCATACTCTGAATCAGTCATTGTATTCAATGATAGCGCGGCTTTTCTTTCGGTACCATCTACAATAACCCTGATTGGAACGGCAGAGTAATTGGCAACAATCTTGCCATCCTCCATCGCAATGTACATTAATAATTCGTTATAGGGATTATCAAAATACCTCTGTTCTATAATTTCTCTATTCGCTGCCGCTGTAAATGCTTTGTGGTAAAGGTCGCAGAACAATTCTATATTGTCTGACAAATCCTGCTTGTCGAATTTTTTTATCTCCACTTGTTTTGCTCCTTTATACTCTTCCGACTAAAAAGACATAGTTCGTTGTAGCACTTCCACCGATATTAAGCATCATCACAGCTTTTTTCTCATAAGGCTGTCGATACTCTCCACAGATCCATGATTAATCTGATCAATTGCTGCGCTCAGTAATTCCACAGTCTCTTCCGGCTGCTTTTTCATCAACCTCTTCTTTGTTTCCACCGAGAGTGAGCTTGGCAACTGTTTTATATCTGTATTTGACAGAGCCTTCAGTTTTTCAACCTCGGTCCGATACTCCTCAAATGTCATCCTCGTATCTCCCGGACAGTCTCCTTCAAACATTCACACACATACTCCACGTCCTCATCTGACAGCAGCGTGTGGAGGGGAAGGGTGATCAGGTTGTGGTAGTAGTCAAAACTATTAGGGAACTCTCTACAGTCCTTCCCATATGCAGTCATCATCGGCAGAGGTTTATAATGGACATTGGTAGCCACACCACGCTCAGCCATCTTTTCTATTATTTTGTTTCTCTCCGCTTCTCCTATCCCCGGCACACGGATCAGATAAAGATGGTTTGAACTGTCCATATACTCCGTATGATGCACCATATGGCTTATCCCCATCTCATCACAAGTCGCATCATACTTCTTCATAATCTCCAATCGACGTGACAGTAGAGAAGGATACCTATCCAACTGTTTCAAACCGATGGCCGCCATAATGTCCGTCATGTTGCACTTGTACCAGGGTCCGATAATGTCATATTCCCAGGCACCAATCTTGGTCTTCGCCAGAGCGTCCTTATTCTGTCCGTGCAGGGACAGAAGCTGGTACATCTTATAAATCTCCGTGTTCTCGATACCGGGCAACGGAAGCCAAGTAGAAGCCCCTCCTTCGGCGGTAGTAAAATTTTTCACCGCATGGAAGCTATAGGATGTAAAATCTGCTATCTCGCCGCAGTACTTTCTTTCAGGTTTATCAAGCATTCCAGCGCCTGTTCTGCTCACGATACGGCTTGCGCCGAGGCTGTGGGCGCAATCAGCTACAACAGCTACACGCCCGATAGCTTTCTGGATGCGGGAAGAGAGATCTCCCAGAGGAGTACCGTCGCTTTCAAGCGGAGTAAAGAGGTTCTTCTTCCTCTCCACAATTTCAAAGATCCGATCATAGTCACAAACGAGACCGCCAAGATCCACAGTGATGATTGCTTTGGTCTTCTCCGTGATAACTGCTTCCAGGGCGTCATAATCCATCTCCGGCATATTTCTTCTAACACTTATTAGAATTCTTTGATAAAAAGGCAAAAACAAATAATACAATAGCAAATAGAAAAGATAGATTGTGTAGTAAAGCCTATGTCTTCTACTTTTTCTCAGAATTATTTAAATGTCATTTTCTGAACTCATCTTTGATCAAGCGTCGAAGAATTTCTATAATATGCTTGGCTATAACCCGTCAGTCCAGGATTTACTTCAAGTTTAACTTCATCGCCTTTTCGATATACTTCCCTATCAGCTCCTGGCAGATCTGGCCTGGGCCCAATAAAACTCATGTTGCCAATCAAAACATTCAGTAGTTGAGGCGTCTCATCCAAGCTGGTTTTTCTAAGAATCTTACCAACACGAGTGACTCTTGGATCATCTTCCGAATTATAAGTTGTTCCATCTTCGTTACGCAAATCCGGTGCATTTACTTTCATGGATCTGAATTTGTACATATTATATGTCTTCCCGTTTTTCCCAAGACGCTGAGCAACATAAAATATAGATCCCTTATCTTCCAAAACAATCATGTGTGCAACAATAATGAAAATCATTGCAAAAAGGGTAATCCAATAATCGCAAAAAATAATCCTAAGAGTCTTTTGAAGAATTTCTTATACATATCAATTCCCCCTTATTTGCATACTCTTTTCAAAGTGTCAGTAATATAGTTAACATCTTCATCAGATAACAAAGTATGAAGAGGAAGCGTTATTAAATTGTGATAGTAATCATACGAATTGGGGTAATCATCACATCTTTTTCCATAAGCACTCATCATAGGCAATGGTTTATAGTGAACATTCGTCGCAACACCCTGCTCCGCCATCTTTTGAATGATAAGATTTCTCTTTTCTTCTGTTGCTCCGGGAATGCGGATTAAATACAAATGATTTGAACCGTTAACGGTATCCGTATGATGAACTAAATGGTTAATACCCAACTCATCGCAAGTCTTATCATAGACCGCTATGATTTCTTCTCGTCTCTTTAAGAGGCCTTGATATCTGTCAAGCTGTCTCAATCCGATAGCAGCCATAATATCAGTCATGTTGCACTTATACCAAGCGCCGATTATGTCATACTCCCACGCACCGATCTGTGTTTTCGCAAGGGCGTCCTTGTTCTGACCGTGGAGAGAAAGAAGCTGATAGAACTTATAGATCTCAGCATTGTCTATACCGGGGATAGCTCTCCAGGTGGCAGCCCCGCCTTCGGCGGTGGTAAAATTTTTTACAGCATGAAATGAAAAAGACGAAAAGTCTGCGATTGCTCCGCAGTAGAGTTTCTGGCCTCCAACAACTCTGCTTGCTCCAAGACTGTGAGCACAGTCTGCAACAACAGCCACACGCCCCATTGCCTTCTGAATTCTGCTGCTCAGATCAGCTAAAGGATTACTATGGTCATCAAGAGGTGTAAATAGGTTTTTATTCCTCTCAACGATTTCAAAAATCTTATCATAATCACAAACGATACCGCCGAGATCAACCGGAATGATCGCCTTTGTCTTCTCTGTGATTGCCGCCTCCAGCTTATCATAGTCCATCTCAGGAGCGTGAGTTGTTTTATCTCCGTCCTTCTGGATATCCACAAACTTTACAGTTGCACCGCAGTGAACAGCGGCAGAAGCGGTAGCAGTATATGTATATGCCGGAACAATGACTTCATCTCCGGGCTTGATACCGAGAATTCTCAGGTTCAGTTCTTCTGCTGCCGTAGCCGAATTCAAGCAAACCACACGATTTGAGTAATAGTCCTTATTCGCTTCTGTATCAACGCTGGTGTCACCAGTCTCAATATATGCTGCAAGTCTGCGTTCCAGCAGCTTTACTCTCGGACCTGTTGTGATCCAACCGGAGCGCAGAGCCTCTACAACTTCCTGGATTTCAAGATCACTGATATCCGGGGGACTAAAACTAATCATTCTCTTTTCCATAAACCACATATCCTTCTTAAATAATTGAACTTTTATTACCTTTTATTACTACATCTGTTCTACACAATTTGAGCAGACTCATATCAGGAAACGCTTTCCCTCATATCAACCTACTAAAAACGTGTATCCCATACAGTAGACATCCAATTAGTTTCATATGCCTCTGTCATGTACTTTATTTCTTCACCATGCATTGTCGGAGAGGATAACCATACCTTCGATTCAAATGGTTTAATATCATTTCCTTTAAACACAATATCTCCTAACGAAATTCACTTAAACGATTTAGTTGCACATTTAATCAATTATACAACTATATACTTTCTTTTTTATTCACACTTTTTTAAGTGTATCATTCAAAATTTCATTTGTCAATAACCATTTTTTCAAATAATATTTTTTAGTTAAATTCACCAATACCCAACTATAATCAGCGAATTTTTTTGTATCCATTTACAGTTGAAATCGTTTTCGTTACACAGGTTTTGTATCTATATCTAACTAAAAAGTATCTTTGTTTATATATAAACAAAGATACTTTTTAATGTTGAAAGCTAATTAAAAAAAATACTAATCTCTCTGAAATAAATCTCTTGTATATACCTTTTCCTTAACATCGTCAAGCTCTTCGTTATATCTATTTGCTATAATAGCCTTACATTCCTTCTTAAACTCATCAAGGTTGTTTACAACTCTAGAGCCAAAGAAAGTTGTTCCATCTTCAAGCGTTGGCTCGTAGATTATGACAGTTGCTCCCTTTGCCTTAATTCTCTTCATTACGCCCTGAATTGAGCTCTGACGGAAGTTATCAGAATTACTCTTCATTGTAAGTCTGTATACTCCTATAACAGTTTCGTTGTTTTTTCTCTCCTGTGCAGGGTCATAATCAGCGCTTCCAATATAAGCATCTGCAATTTCAAGCACCCTATCTGCTATATAATCCTTTCTTGTCCTGTTACTTTCTACAATAGCCTCTATAAGGTTCTCTGGAACATCCTGATAGTTAGCTAAAAGCTGCTTTGTATCCTTAGGAAGGCAATATCCACCATAACCAAAGGATGGATTATTATAATGAGTACCAATTCTTGGATCAAGACATACACCGTCTATTATCTGCTTTGTATCAAGTCCCTTACTCTCTGCATAGGTATCAAGCTCATTAAAATATGATACTCTAAGCGCAAGGTAGGTATTAGCAAAGAGCTTAACTGCCTCTGCCTCTGTAAATCCCATAAACAAGGTATCAATGTCTTCCTTTATAGCGCCTTCCTGTAGAAGTGCTGCAAATTTCTTTGCTGCTTTTAATAGTCTTGCATCAAGAATATCAGTTCCTACTATTATTCTTGATGGATAAAGATTGTCATAAAGAGCCTTTGATTCTCTAAGGAATTCTGGGCTAAATATTATATTGCCAGAGTGGAATTTTTCACGTACGTGCTTTGTAAAGCCAACAGGGATTGTAGACTTTATTACCATAATGGCATCAGGATTTACTGAAAGCACAAGCTCTATAACAGCCTCAACCGCAGATGTATCAAAGTAATTCTTCTTTGAATCATAGTTTGTTGGAGCAGCTATAATAACAAAATCCGCATTCTTATATGCTTCCTTGCCATCAAGTGTTGCTGTAAGATCTAGTTCCTTTTCTGCAAGATACTTTTCAATATAATCATCCTGAATAGGTGATTTTCTATTATTTATCATATCTACCTTTTCAGGTATAATATCTACTGCTGTTACATGATTATGCTGTGCAAGAAGAACTGCAAGCGAAAGACCTACATAGCCAGTTCCTGCAACTGCAATATTAAGTGGAGAAACCTTTTCTAAATTAGAATTATCTTTTTCTTCTACCTTTTTATCACTATCAACTAATAATTCTAAAACATCAAAATCAAGTACTTCTTCAAGGGCTTCAAGCTGAGCTATTGATGGCATATATGTGCCCGATTCAAGGTGACTGAGCATACTTCTATTCATTCCTGTCTTTTCAGAAACATCCTTCTGAGACATCTTCTTGAGTTTTCTCTGCTTATAAACCTTATCCGCTAACAATTCAAGTGATAGCTTTTTCATTTCTTTTCTCCTTTTGTTATAATTTTATGTACTTCTTTTCTATCTTTTTCCATTGTCCACAATAATAATATTAAAAATAACAAAAGTCAAGCACCAATTTTGATTTTCTATTATTTCTTCATACTTATTTAATTACAATGTTATCAAAAGTAACAAAAAGAGTGCTGAACTTCTTTTACAAGTTCAGCACTCTTTCAGTAATTATCTACCAAATTGTATTGCTATATTCTTTAGCAAAAGGTCGTCTCATAAACTCTAACTCCCGAGTCCTCAAACACCTCATCTATTCTCTTCTGTAAATCTGCCACTGTTACACCCTTCTTTAAAAGAATCTGAAGGAAGCCTCCGCCGCCTGCTCCGCAGATCATCTTTCCATCTATCAAATCCTCTATGGTCACAAAAATCTGATCTATGGCTGTATTTGTGCTTCCACCGTCAAGCTTTTTAGAAAGCTCCCAATGTTCGCTCATAAGCCTTGCAAAACCGTCTACATTTCCCTTTTCAAGCTCAAACTTCATAAGCACAGCCACCTGCTGTATCTTATAAAGCACTTCTGTAGAGGTTTCATTTCCGCCTATATACTTTCCTACCACGTCGCGAAGAAGATTTCTTGCAAGTCTTCTCTGACCTGTATAGATAAGTGCAAATCTGTCATCAAGCTCCTTAAGCGCCTGCTCTGTCATTTTTACAGGAGTGCAGGTTATCTCCTGCTTTATTCCAAGCGGTGCTGTTACAAGCTTAATTCCTGGTGCAATGCCGCCCACCTGATCCTGCCAGCCGCCGCCTGTTGACATTAGCTGCTCAAGGCAAAGAACTCTTTCAAAAACCTCGCTATCAGAGCATTTAATTCCAAAGAATTCAAAAATAGCCTTTACTGCTGCCCCTGCTAGTATAGAGCTTGTACCAAGACCAGATCCCTTTGGTATATTTATAACTCTTGTATTAATGTAAAAGCCTCCGCCTATTTTCTTACAAAGCTCTGGTATCAGCTTTCCACCACTCCTATTCTCTTCCTTTACCAAAACCTTCCCTGCTGGTATTATTCCGCATGATATAAGTGCTGCCTTATGAAGTGCATAGGTATCTGATGGATCTGTGCAGCTTAGAAGATCTGCAAAATCCCCATCTGTGGTAAATTCTCTATAGCTTCCGATATCTGTAGATGCAAGCTCTATCTTATTTTCTGAAAGTTTCTTTACCGTAACTTCTATAGGAAGCTCTCCGTCCAGGGTTATTGCTGCATTCAGCACAGTTCCTCCGTGCTCCATGCAATATGGAGGTGTATCAGACCAGCCGCCGCCAAAGTTCACTCTAACCGGAAGCTTTACCACCGCTTCTTCTTTAGCAATTTTTAGGTCATCTCTCAATGAAACTCCCTTTAAGGCCTCGCCTGCAATAGTTCCACTTATTTCTCCAAAGCACTTATCAAGCATTTTTTCATCGCCTGTAAGCTTATATAGATAATAGTAAATTCTAATATTCTTTGAAAACTTATCCAGCTCGCTCTGCTTTACTTCCACCTTTACAAAGTCGCCCTCTGCCTCTTCGTATATTTCTGCAAGAAGCAGCTTTTTAACTCTGCCCGGGACCTTCATTCCCTCTTCTATCAGCTTTTCTACGGGAATTCTATTATTAATATAATAAAGTATTTCCTCTGCTCTTACTCTATCAAGAAGCTTTGCCTGCCAGTCTATTATATCTGCTGCCTTTGCATAATTAAAGCTGGTTTTAAGACTATAATTATCTTCCTTCACGAAAGGCTCTATATCCGCATTTCCACTTCCATTTTCGTTGCCGCAAAGCATATTTACAAGCCTCATGGTGCTCTCTGCTGCCTCTGCTATCGTATCCTTAGCTGCAAAAAGCTTCACATCCCAAAGAGCTTCTTCTAAATTTACACCAAATATTTTTCTTTCCTTTGGATTATCCTTTACTCCATAGGCTCTAACTACAAATTTACCATCAAGGAGCTTCAAGCCGTGAAGACATACTCCATCTGGAACCTTAACTCCCTTAAGAGTGACGCAGGATATTACGCAGCCCTTGCCGATACTGGTTCCTTCATCTATAAAGCTGTCTTCTATGTAGCTGCCTTCTCCTATTTCAGCCCTAGAGCTCACATAGGAATTAGAAACCGCTACCTTTTTACTCCCTCCTATACTGCCATCTGCTGCACTATTAATGGCTCCCTTCCAGTTCAGATAGCTATAGTCCTCGATATTTTCTGTAACTAAAGCTAAAAGTTCCTTCGTTGTTCCAAAGTGCAGGAAGCTCGCCGGTGAAAAACGCACCAGCTTCATACTATATTTATGCAGTTTTTCCCATAGCTTAGTTCTTGCTATTTTAAGTTCTTCGCTGAAATCCCCCTCTGGCTGCTCGCTGTAAAAGGCTTCAAGGCTGCCGCCGCTTGCCAAAGGATATAAAAAATCTGCATAAAAGGAGAGCCTTACATGGCTATTTACCATCTCTGCAAAGCTTTCCTTAGTTTTTACAAGTGAATATAAGTCATTTAAGAGCTTTCCGCTAAATATGACAGAGCCGGTATCTATGTCGATATTTCCTCTTGCATCCACTGCTCCCTTTTCTGTTAAGGTTTCAACGGTCTGCTTGTGAAGGAAGCTCTGCACATTTCCGTCACTTCCTCCGAGGAATACGCCGTGGTTCTTTCCTATTTCTACTGGAGATTTGATAGAAAGAGCTGCTGCTCCTTCTCCGTAAAAATCAAGCTGAAGTGAGTTGAATAAAAGAATTACATCACCCGAGCAGGTAAGCATTCCATCCTTTATTCTTGCTGGTATGCCGCAGCACCCTATTACAAATTCGTCAAAGAGAGTTGATCTTGCTCCGTTTGGAAGTACTCTTGGCACAGGTGAGAATATTTTTCCGCAGGCACTGTACTGAGGAGTACGCTTTGCATCTCCCCCAGAGTGCAAGAGAAGTATTTTTAGTCCTGTAAAATCGAAATCTTCTACATCTGTAGAATTATTATTTTCACTATCTGCATCTATTCCGCGCTTTTTTAGCTCATTATCCCTTACAAACTTAAGCACTGCAAAGGTAGAGCCTCCGCTTCCTACCCTTTCTCCGTTTGGATCAGGAACTGCCGCATAGGTACAGTTCTTTGGTAAAGCTCCGCTATCAAGCCTTACCTGCATCTGATGCATATAGCCCTCTGCCTGAGCTTCATTTGAAGCTGAAAGTATTATGTAGTCCCAAAAAGGTAGCTTATCATCCTTTAATATTTTAGTAAAGTGCTCTGTATTATCCTGATATGACTGCTGCAGGAACAGATTCTTATAATTTTTCATCTTCATGCTCCGATTTTTTTTAAAATTTTTTTAAGACCTGAAAGCGCTATTTCTAGCGCCCAGGTCTCTCTAATATACGTAAGTTTACTTATTTCGCTCTTAATCCCACTTGTATTCATATCTGATCTTGTCTTCAGCCTTGATGTTATCTCCCATCTGAACCTCTATTACTTTAAGCTCTGTAGTAGCCTTTATACTGTGCTTGCAGCCTCTTGGCAGCTGAATTACCTCTCCTGGTCCCACTTCTCTTTTTCTTCCATTAATAACTGCAATGCCTTCACCCTCGACAACAGTCCATACCTCATCTCTTAGTTCATGGCTATGATAGTTCATCTTATGGCCTGCATGAAGGGTTACTCTTATTGTAAGGCTATTATCCTCTACATCTATTACCTTATATTCTCCCCAGGATTTTTCTGCAAACATTATCTCCTGATGAATTTTATCTACATAAGGCTTCATGTAGCTGCTCTGATGCTTATCAGTTACAAGAATGCCCTCAGGGCTTGCTGATATTACTACATCCTTAAGTCCAAGTGCAAGAACCGGCACATCAAGCTCGTTTAATATATGAACATTTTCGCAGGTGTCTGCCATTATGGCCTTTCCTATGGTGTTTTCCTCCATGGCTGATACAAGTGTATTCCAGGTTCCAAGGTCTCTCCACTCGCCGTTGAAGCGGGTTACATTTATATTTTTTTCCTTTTCAAGCACTGCATAGTCAAAGCTTATCTTTTCTACGCTTTCATACTTTTCTAAAAGGTCATAGTAATCCTTAAAATCTATCAGTTCATGTGCCTTATTTACAAGGTAGCCAAGCTTAAAGGCAAATACTCCTGCATTCCAGAGTGCTCCCTGCTCTATGTACTTTTTAGCAGTTTCCTCATCCGGCTTTTCCTTAAACTCTGTTACCTCGCTAAGAGCTTCCTTATCCTTTGGAATTATATAGCCATACTTTTCACTAGGGTAGGTTGGCTCTATTCCCATAAGGGTTATATTTGCTTTTTCCTTAGGGTTTCCCTGGATTTCTGAAAGGTGCTTTAAGCCTTCAAAGTATTCCTTTTCTACAAAAGGATCTACCGGGCATACTACAACCGGCTCACTTTCTGAAAGATTTCTTACATCCTTAAGAAACATGCAGGCAAGTGCTATTGCAGGGAAGGTATCCCTTCTGCAAGGCTCTACTGATATGCCGGCCTTTACGCCTATCTGGTTTCTGATCGGTGAAACCTGATTGGCAGAGGTTGTAATAGTCACATCCGCATCCGGTGCAACCTCCATTACTTCGCGGTACATTCTCTGAAGCATTGATTCATAGCTGCCATCTGGCGCCTTTAATATCTTTATGAACTGCTTACTTCTAACGTCATTTGATAATGGCCACAGTCTCTTTCCTGAGCCTCCTGATAGGAATACTATATTCATCCCTTCCTCCTGTTTTACCTTTCTGCACGAACCGGGTTGTTTAAGAAATCTTCATAGGTGAGTCTTATTCCATCCTCTAATTCTGTCTTATAGCTCCATCCAAGAGCCTTTGCCTTCGATACATCAAGAAGCTTTCTTGGTGTTCCGTTTGGCTTTGTGGTATCCCACTTTATTTCCCCGGTATATCCTACTACCTTTGCTACAAGCTCTGTAAGCTCCTTTATTGTGAGCTCCTTGCCTGAGCCTGCATTTACTGTCTCGTTTCCACTATAGTTGTTCATAAGGAATACGCAAAGATTTGCCAAATCATCTACATAGAGGAATTCTCTAAGTGGTGATCCATCTCCCCAACAGGTTACCTCGCTAAGTCCTGCTTCCTTTGCCTCATGGAAACGTCTGATGAGTGCAGGAAGCACATGGCTATGGGTCGGGTGATAGTTATCATTTGGTCCGTAAAGGTTTGTTGGCATTACTGAGATATAGTCTGTTCCATACTGACGGTTAAGGAATTCGCAGTACTTAAGTCCTGATATCTTTGCAAGTGCATAGGCCTCATTTGTCTTTTCAAGTTCTGAGGTCAAAAGGCAGCTCTCCTTCATTGGCTGAGGTGCCATTCTTGGATATATGCATGAGCTTCCAAGGAATTCAAGCTTCTTACAGCCATTCTTCCATGCACTATGAACTACGTTCATTTCAAGTATCATGTTATCATACATGAAGTCTGCAAGTGCGCTCTCATTTGCTACAATGCCGCCTACCTTTGCTGCTGCAAGGAAAACATATTCCGGCTTTTCCTCGGCGAAGAACTTTTCTACTGCTTCCTGCCTGGTTAAATCAAGCTCTGCATGAGTTCTTGTGATTATGTTTGTATAACCCTGTCTTTCAAGCTCTCTAACTATTGCAGAACCTACCATTCCTCTGTGTCCTGCTACATATATCTTTGCATTCTTTTCCATCATTTTAGTTTTCTCCCTTTAGCTTCTTTTCTAGCTTTGCTTTCTTTAAATCATGCTCTGCCATAATTCTTACAAGCTCTTCATAGCTTGTCTTTAATGGATTCCAGCCAAGTACTGTTTTAGCCTTTGTTGGGTCTCCCCAAAGGTTTACTACATCAGTTGGCCTGAACCACTGAGGATTTACGCATACAAGCATCTTTCCTGTTGCCTTGTCATAGCCCTTTTCTTCTATGCCCTCGCCCTTCCATTCAAGCTCGATGCCATCATTCTTAAAGGCAAGTGTTGTAAATTCTCTTACTGTATGCTGAACTCCTGTTGCTATTACAAAGTCATCTGGTGTATCCTGCTGAAGTATAAGCCACATGCACTCTACATAGTCCTTAGCATAGCCCCAGTCGCGGAGTGAATCAAGATTACCAAGCTCTAAATGGTCCTGAAGACCTACTGCAATTCTTCCTGCTGCAAGAGTGATCTTTCTTGTTACAAAATTGTCGCCTCTTCTTTCTGATTCATGGTTGAATAAGATTCCGTTGCAGGCAAACATTCCATAAGCCTCGCGGTATTCCTTTATCATCCAGAAGCCATACTGCTTTGCTACTGCGTATGGTGAGAAAGGATGGAATGGAGTTTTCTCATTCTGAGGAACCTCTTCTACCTTTCCGTAAAGCTCTGAGGTTGATGCCTGATAGATTCTTGTCTTTTTATCAAGTCCTAAGGTATGTACTGCCTCAAGGATTCTAAGTACTCCAAGTGCATCTACGTCTCCTGTATATTCTGCCGCATCAAAGCTTACCTGTACATGGCTCTGTGCTGCAAGGTTGTAGATTTCGTCCGGCTCTACATTCTTTACTATCTTTATGATGCATGATGAGTCTGATAAATCGCCCTCATGGATTATTAGCTTATTTTCTGCAAGTAGATGGTCGATTCTGCTTGTAGTTGATACTGATGCTCTTCTTACGATTCCATGCACTTCATAGCCCTTTTCTAATAAGAACTCTGCAAGGTAACTGCCATCCTGTCCTGTGATTCCTGTAATAAGTGCCTTCTTACTCATGTAATAAGTCCTCCATATTTGTATAAAATTTAAAAAGCCAATCGAATATGACATTTATTTCTTCATATCTACGATTGGCATTTTACCAAATATTATTTAGTTTTTGAATAGCAATTATTGACTATAATTTGCACAATATTGACTTAGGTATTATTTACCACTTATTTCTATATTCTGTCGGAGAAATCCCTTCTACCTTCTTAAATATCCTTGAGAAATATGCCAGGTCTCCTAGTCCGCACTCTTCTCCTATTTCCTGAACGGAAAAGTCAGTAAAGCGAAGCTTTCTCTTAGCTTCAGTAATTTTCAGATTCTGAAGATAGCTTCCTATGCTGGCTCCATACCTTTCCTTGAATATTCTTGTAAGATAGAACTTATTTATGTAGAACCTTTCAGATAAATCCTCTAGAGTTATCTTTTCGGTAAAGTGCTCCTCTAAATACCTTCTAAGCTCGCTTAAGTCTCTTTTAGTGCTTTTTTCTCCCCTTCCTTCAGGGTTCCAGGATTCATTCATTAAAAGCTCTGTCAGCTTACTTAAGCCTGTATTTATTTTCATGTCGCGGATATAATCGTCACTCTTTGCAATATTTAATAGCTCTTCCCATACTTTTTTCAGATTGTCAAGAGCTTCCGTTTTCTTTAAATGAAGTACGCTCTGTCCGCCTCTTTCTACGTACTTATCATAAATTCCCTTAACTGAATTTCCGCTAAAGTGTATCCATTTAAGCTTCCACAGATTCAGAGAGGTTTCATGAGAATATCCCTTGCTGCAGTTTATAAATACTGCGTCCCCTTCCTCTAGTTCAGTTTCTTCACCTTCATAGTATAGTTTTCCGCTTCCTGATTCTACTATAAAAAAAAGAAATGAGGAGAGATTATCTCTTGAGCTCTTATGCGGCTTATTTGCGACAAGTTCTCCTATTTCTTGCAAATACATCAGACTTTGCTTAGCAAAGTCTGATGCAGTATATAATATTCTATTTGATGATACTATTCCTTCATGGAACTGGGGAAGGCTTTCTTTTTTCTTATTCATATTCAATTCCTTATCGTCATTTTACTCTGCAAGCCTTTTATATAAAGCATCATAATCCTCTTTAAATCTTTCTACATCCATCATCTTATGATATTCTTTATATTTTTCATCTATTTCAAAGTCATTTTTCTTTAATTCCTCTGATATAACCCTTCTTAAGTCTTGTGCATTTTCAGCCTCAAAGGTTCTTCCTAGGTGATGCTTTTCAATAATATCTCCTAGACTTCCATGAGATGGGCCTATTATTTCCTTTTCCACCCATACACCTTCTCCTAATGGGCCGCTTGCTCCGTCAAAAGCCTTTTTATATGGAAGAACTAATATATCTGCTGCATTAAGGCAGTGTCCAAATTTTTCTTCGCTTAAAAACTCTAAAAACAGTGATACCTTATCTTTGTAGCCTTCAGTTTCCTTTTCTATGAAGTCTCTTTTAAAATGCTGCTCTGCTCCTGCTACTATTAGATGATAAGGCTCTTTTACTTCCTTTAGGGCTTCTAGTAATATGTCAAGTCCCTTATCCTCTCTTGTTCCCCCAAGACAAAGCAGAACCTTTCCATGTATCTCATCCTTATCAATTCCAAGGCTCTCTAGTGCTTTTTCCTGCGCTTCCTTTTCATGCGCTCCGAACTGCGGATATTCTATATGATCTACCGTTTTTATCTTAAGACCACCTAGAGTTTCTTTTAACGCAGCTGTATGAACTACTGTCGAAGAAAATTTTGCCGATAGCATTCTTATGCTCAGGTCATGAAGCTTTCCTCTGCGAAGCTGATGAACCGTCAATACACTTTTATATTTTACAGGCTTTTTTATACCTATACCAAAGTATCTATATAGATGATCTGCATATATAAAGTGTACTAAATCCGGCTCTATTTCATCTATCGCATCATTTACCTTTTTTATCCATTTGAAATAGTCTCGTTTTCCGTCTTTTTCTAGCTTTATATTTATCTGCTTCTTAACCTTATTACTTATTTCACATTTTTCCGGTAATATGACATACACTTCATTTCCTTCTACCTGCTTTTCTATTATAGCATTAAGATAAGAAAGGTGATGCCCTGTAACAGCTGATTCAATCAGTAATATCTTCATTAATCTTTTCCTTTTCTCTCTTGGCTAACAATACCATAAATATTATTGGTAAAAACACTCCATACGGACATCCCGAACTTACATTATTAAATATAATCTGCAGTACCAGACACTGCGCAAATATAAGTATAGGCTCTGTTTGCTTTTTTAATACATATTTTATAGGCACTATCACTCCGGCAATTATGTAAAAAAGCCCTCCTATTGCGCCTAGATCGTATATTGCCTGGGCAATTGGTATATCTACCCATTTTGTCATATAGCCTCTTCCAAAGAGAATCTCACTTATACTTGAATTATGAAAATAATTTTCCTTGACCTCATCTAATGATCCCATTCTTATGGAGGCTGCCATATCTTCCTTCTTAGAGGTACCAAGGTAGGTCTTTATGCCGTTTATAAAAAAATTAAATACATTTTCTAATACATTATATACCTTAGGGCTTGCAATAGCCGCTAAGGCAACAACCGCTACTACAGCTACTACTGAATATACTATGAACTTGAACTTTCTTAAATCCACATACTTTTTTAGCAATCCCTTATCCCACATAAGCATTATCAACATGGCTATAAACATTATATACACGCTTCGCCTGGTGGAAATAATAAGGAGTATAGTGCTAACTGCAAGCGCTCCAACATTTGCTATTTTTTCAAGCCTATTTTTTATATATTCACGATATGTTATTGTTGCCGCAAAGGTAATAAAAGCGACCTTAGCCGATGATGCTCTTGTTACAACACCCTTTCCTTCTGAATCCGTTCCTAATGTGTTAAAGAGAACATTGCCTGTTTTTACCATATTTAACAATATCAGTATCAGATATGCAACAGATAGTACCACACTTAAATAATATAACGTTTTAAGCACTCTCTTCGAGTTCAGTCTTTCATTATTATTCCAAAGTGCTAATATTTCTAGCAGATAGAAAACCTGATATACCGGTTCAAACTGTCCTGGTAGCTCAGTCCCTTTATATTTTGCTACCACAGATAGAATAATCGTGAACACCGAATAAGCAAATATCACGCCTGCCGCTGCATTTATGCCATAAAAGCGCATTCCTCTGCCATAGTTTATCATTAATAATAATGCAAGCAGCATGACCATTATTGATAAAATGTTCGTGCTGCTTCCTATCAAAAGCTTTAAGACTGCAGCGGTGTTTATTCCCATTATTTCAAGGGCTATTCCCCACGCTAGCAGTCTTTCATTAGTTTTTTCACTCACTAAAGTATCCTCTCAAAGTATCAATTGTTCTGCAATATAATATTTCCTAAAAATACATTGTCAGAATTCTTCATTCCGATACGATATTCATTTGCATATTCTTTAGTTGTACTCTTTAATTCACACAAGAAACATACTGAAGCCGCTTTTACATAATCTCCATATGCCTTTGAATCCATGTCTGGATTTCCATAAGTCACTTCAATTTTCTTCTTGCCACATTCTTCCTTAAGCTCTGAAAGCACCTTTTTGGCATTTTTAGTTTCATTTTGGCAAATAACAAATACATTTTCAACCTTTTGATTTTTTGCTTCTTGAACCATTTTAGCTGCTGCAAGCTTCACCGCATCAGTTCCTACAGGAACATATCTTCCGCCTTCCCATAGGTCTGCCCATTTATTTATAAGCATATTAAGTGGAAGCTTATATCCTCTATTCATCTTCACTGATGCCATTGTTGCTTTTCCTGTGAGCTTTTGAAGTTCTTCTTTAGTCTTTATTTTGCCATTTGCAAGATAAACAACTATAATTACCATAACTACAATGATTGCACCTAGTATAAATCCTAATACTGCAGAAACCGGATTTACTTTTATTTCTTTCTCTTCTATACGTTCCGATTCCTTTAATAAATCAAAATAATTTTTCTTTAATTCAGGCAAAGAGCTTATATTTTCTTTGTAATAAGCACTCTGCGCAGTCAATAATTCGGTCTTTTCAGATATTTTTTCCTGCTGAAGATCTGCTAAGTCTTTTCCATAGCTCTGTTTATAGTTATTTGCAATTTCTCTTACGCTTACTTCTACTCCTGCCTTTTCAAGCTCTGAAATATGATTATCTATTGCACTCTTTGCTACAGCATAAACCTCTTCACACTGCTCCTTTGTTTCTGCTGTTATGTTCAAGTTCATTATTCCTGAATACTTTGGCAAAATGCTTCCTTCACCTAGTAGAGAATTACTCTCTCCTGCTGCATCTACGGCATATCCGCCTTCACCTGTGCGTCCTGATATTTCAACCACTTCATAAATGTATCTTGCATCAACATTTTCTCCATATATATCAGCTATTTTCTGATATTCCTCATCTCCAAGTGACATTGAAGAAAATGATGATATTATATTATCCTGATCTGCCTTTATTAAGTATTCATAGCTAATGCTGGATACATTATTATAATCCATATGCATCATTACAGATCCGTCTATATAGTTCTGCAAATTAGTTATTTTCTCATTATAAGTCTTATAACCTGCATAGAGCAGCTCTACTTCCTTTTGATCCGCTTCTTTAAGCAAAGACTTTGCTTCTGCTAGCGTTTCTCTGCTCTTCTTATTATTATATTCTTTACTTCTTGAGTAATAATCAATCCCTCCTACTATAGCCGCCATTAATATAGCTACCAATACAATAATTCTCCATTTTCTAAGCACTGCGGCAAGCATGTCCAGAATATTTAATTCTACCTCTGGCATCTGCATTTCCTTTGAGTTCATTTTACTCTCCTTTTTACACTAAAATTTTTGCTGTTTCCTTGGCAGCTACTATAAACCAATACAATCTAGAATAACCATTCTTTCTGTAGCAAACATAGCAATTGTCTATTCTCTGCTTCCATTTCTTAAATCCATGATCATTGCTTACACCGCCAAACCTAAAGTTAGCCAGCACCTTATTTACCACTACAAATCTTTTTCCGGTTTTCTTTATTCGAAGGTACATATCCCAGTCGTCATTTATATTGTCACAGGCATATAATCCTACCTTATCATACACCTTTTTAGGTATGAAGGTCGTTGGATGATTCCAGTGAAGACTTGTCTGAAGTCCCTTCATATTCTTTGAATGCTTCACTATTACAGAGCCATCTGCCCTTACTATATTTATGTCTGCATAAAACATTACATATGGCTTCTTTTCATATTCTGCTGCCGCTGTCTCTGCAGCTTCCTTTTCGTACCAGTCATCGCTATTTATGATTCCTATAAGATCGCCAGTCGCATTTTTTATGCCCTTATTCATGGCATCATATATTCCATTGTCTTTTTCACTGATTATCTTATATAAATAGCCCTTTGCCGCAAATTTTTCTTTATATTCTTCTGCTATTTTTACAGTATCATCCTTTGATAGGCCGTCTACTATTATATATTCCATTTTGTCATAGGTCTGATTTAATACAGATTCTATGGTATCTCTTATGGTTTTGGCACTATTATAGCTTACTGTTATAGCTGTAACCATTGGTCTAGACATTTTTAATTATCCTTTATATTATTCCCTGCTGCATCATGCATTTCCTCTACTCTTTCTTCTGTAAAGCCTTCAGTGCTTTCCTTTTGGAAGAGTATTTTTACTGTTTCAAAGATTATCTGCAGATCTAATCTGATTGAATAGTTTATTATGTAATACATATCAAGCTTTATCTTATCAAGTGCTGTCGTGTTGTATTTTCCATACACCTGCGCATAGCCTGTAAGTCCACCCTTTACCTTCAGCCTGTATTTGAATTCCGGTACATCCTGAGTATATTTTTCGACATGCTCTACTCTTTCAGGTCTAGGTCCTACTATGCTCATGTCTCCCTTTAGGATATTTATTAACTGTGGAAGCTCGTCTACTCTAATCGCTCTTATTACATGGCCCACCTTTGTAATTCTGTCGTCCTTTTCTCCTGCCGGATGAGGTCTTCCATCCTTTTCTGCATCTACTATCATTGAACGGAACTTTAATATCATGAATTTCTTTCCACCAAGAGTACATCTCTCCTGCTTAAAGAATACCGGACCGCCATCTCCTAGCTTTATTGCAAGTGCTGTTATAAGAAGGATCGGGCTTAGTACTATAAGTGCTATTCCTGATAAAAATATGTCAAAAAATCTCTTTACTGCTGCTTCCCAAAGGCTCATTCCGGTATTTCTGCTAAGATATAAAGGTGTGTCAAAGAAATTCAGCTCTTCTGCTCCCTTTAATATAATATCTGATATCTTAGGAGTATAATAAACTCTCTTATTTTTCTCAAAACAATACTTAAGAATTCTATTTCTTCTCTCTGATGGCAGATCATTAATTAAAACTGCATCATAATTAGCAATTTCCTTCTTTAATTCTGCTTCCGGCTCATCGCAGTGTATCAATTTATCTACATGGAATTTGTCTGTTCTTGTATCTATCTTCTTATAGAGATCATTTTTATGCTCTCCGTATATTTCCAAAAGGTGAATTGGCGGGAAGATCTTTCTATATATGAAGACCATAATGGCTTCAAGTATGCAAAGAACTACTGCCTGCGCAAGCCCCATGAGGAAATATCTCCAGGTAAAGTCCCAGAAGAATCTGAACTGACCAGTAATTGCAAGCGATATAAATATTTCAATAATATCTGTAATGGCAAGCGCTAATATCTGCGATGCAACTAAACTTGACATTCTATCTACACCGATTTTAAAGGCTCTCATCCATCTTCCTACAATAGAATAAAGTATCACATATATTCCAAGTGCCATTCCGAGGTTTGCTATTCCAAGAAGGTGTCCTGTCTGGTTATGCACAAATACATAATCATACCATACGTACATAAAGGCAGCTGACGCTATAGCCATTAATATCAAATAACAGATTGCTCTATATACATATTTCCCCTGTACCTTCTTTTTTGGTATTCCTATTGTTATATCAACAGGCTCATTTACTTCATTAACCAAACTCATGATTTATCTCAATTCCTTTTTTAATCTTACTTACAAATCACCAATTTTCTTTATTATTTAAAACCATAATCCATTTTATTCTACCACATTCCCTATTGCATGTCAAACAGTATGATTTTTAGGCCATATACAAAAAGAGGGCGAAAATCCGCTGATTTCCCCCTCTTTCATATTTTTTGCTTTTTAATTTGCTTTTTAATTTGCTTTTAATTTACTTCTTGCAGTTCTCTGCTGGATGATAGGTAATCACTGAAACTTTGCTGTAACCTCTTCATTTGCCTTTACAGCTGCTTCTTCCATCTTTACTCTTTCTGCCTTAAGCTTTTCCTGTACCTCTTGGTGCTTATTTCCCATTATCTGAAGTGCAAGCCAGGCTGCATTCTTTGCGCCGTTGATTGCTACTGTTGCTACAGGGATTCCTGATGGCATCTGTACGATTGAGTAAAGTGCATCTACGCCGTCAAGCACTGAGCCTGAAAGTGGCACTCCGATTACCGGAAGTACTGTCTGTGAGGCTACAACGCCTGGAAGGGCTGCTGCCATTCCTGCTGCTGTGATTACTACCTCTGTTCCGTCTGAATTTATTTCATCCATGAATTCTGAGAGTTCCTTGTGAGCTCTATGTGCTGAAAGGCATCTTACCTTTACATCTACGCCCCAATCCTTTAATATTGTAACTGCTGGTGTTACCTTGTCAAGATCACTTGTTGATCCCATGATTACTGCTGCTTTCATTTTCATTTCCTCTCATTTTCTTAGCTTTTTTGCTGCTACTTAGCTTTTTTACTGCTACTTAGCTTTTTTGCTGCTACTTAGCTTTTTCTTAAATGCTGTAACTATCTTTTCAAAATACTTTTCCATTATAGCACTTATTTTTTTACAATACAAGCACTCTGTTACAATTTCTCCAAGAAACCATCCTATTGCGCCGCCGAGCACGTTGTTAAATACATCATCAATGTCCCACTGACCGATATTTAATAGTTCCTGAATTGTTTCTATGCCTACGGACACTCCTAGTGTAAAAATCCACAGCCATTTCATTTTTACCTTTGTTCTAAGGTATGCTCCAACAGGTACAAAGAGCCAGATATTTTTTATTATCTGCGCCCTGAGATCTGCATCCTCAAAGAATTTTCTATAGGACCAGAACGGTGATATGTCAAATCTTTCCTGGCCCCCTCTAAAAAGAAGCGTCATATATACTATAAATAGCATATAGGCTGCAATCAGCATCATGCTCAGCTTTTTAGGGAGCAGCACCATAAATGCGCTTATAAAAATACCTGCTATTATTATCAGAAACGGAAATGCATTAAGTATCATATTAAGCGGATAGAACACCTTTCCATTTATATCCAAATATGCTACTTTATTTCCCGTATACTTTACTCCGTACTGTCCATGTCCTAGCTCTACCGGGTTTCTCTGCGTGTCATAGTACATCTCATAACAAGACCCGTCCTTATAGGTCCTTGTTCTTATTGCATAGCCTAGGGTAAGCATCACCGGCTCACCCTTCTCATTCAGGAAGGTGTGAGTTATTCCGGTTTCTTTATTCCCCTCTGTTTTCAGGCTGCAATACCCCTGATAGTTGGTATATTTTTTTCCTGTCTCGTCATAGTAGGTGGTTATATTATCTTCTTCTCCTATATACTCTATTACCCTAGAGCACGAGCCATCCGACTGCTCTGCTGGATTTCCCTTTGCATCTAAGTATTCTACCTTTACTAGTCTTTCCTTTTCGTCATAGGTCTTTATTACTGTTGCGCAGCGAAGTCCATTTACATAGGTGATGTTTCCGTTTTCATCAACATAGTCATACCTTTTGATGTTCCCGGTGACAGTTTCCTTTTCTGTTATATTATCTGGGTACGCTGACTTTTTCTTTACCGCCGTCTGCGGCATATCTATGAAATAACACGAGGCTATTATAAACATTACCACTATTACTATTTTAACTACATATATCTTTTTGCTCATTTATCATTCTATTTTCTCTATATTTTCCTTTCAATTACTAGGTTCCACTCCCTATTATACACAGATTCCGCCCAGTTTATCAAGTATTTCTTTGTACTGCTCTAGTAATGCCGGGAATTTCTTTTCTATTTTTGCCTTATCGCCTTCCTTTGCTGCATGCTCTAGCTCCTTAAAGTTCTCCGAGAGCTGCTCTGCTCCTATGGTCTTTGAGCTTCCCTTTAATGCGTGAAGATTTATTTCAAGGCTCTTATAGTCCTTTTTGTTATAGGCTTCTTCTAGCTCCTTTACTCTAGCTCCTGCTGCATACTCCTTTATTATTTCTGCAAGCATCTCTTCATCCTCCATGCAGTACATAAGGCCCTGATCTATATTTATTTCCTTTATCTCTGATAGGCTATCTACTATGGAGCGCTTTGAAGGAGTTTCCTGATTCTGATTCCCTCTATCACTTATCTTCGCTGTCTCTGCCGTTTTTACTGTTCCTGCTGCCCTTTTATTTCCTGGCAAGGCTCCGCTTCTACTACTGTCATAACTTATGGCTGTTGGTCTTTCATAGCTTTCCATTTCAGGAGCCTTTAAGGAATACTTTTCCTTTGGAAGGTGCTTCTTTATTATATTCACCAGATTTCTTTCTATGATCGGCTTTGTGAGATAGTCTGCAAAGCCCTCCTTTAGGTACATTTCCTTCATTCCGGCTATGGCATTGGCTGTAAGGGATATGACTGGCACATTCAGGTTCAGGTTATTTGCGTCTCCTTCTAGTTCATGAAGGCACTCTATTCCGTCCATTTCCGGCATCATGTGATCCATGAATATAAGGTCATACCTGTTCTTTGCGCATTTCTGTATTGCCTCCGCGCCGCTTCCTGCTTCATCTATCTTTATATGGGTGCTCTTTAAGATTCCCTTGAATACCTTGCAGTTCATTTTTACGTCATCTACTACAAGTATATGGACGTTTGGTGCATATAGCGGTGCATTCTGGCCGCCGTTATTATTTTTGCTGACTTCTATTCGCTCTTTCAGGTCTCCTATTACTTCATTTCCTTCATATTTCTGAGGAAGCGTTACTATGAAGGTGCTTCCCTTTCCATATTCACTCTCTAGCTCTATATTTCCTCCCATAAGCTTTACAAAGCTCATGGTGATGGAAAGTCCCAGGCCTGTTCCCTGAATTGTCTTATTTTTCTTTTCATCTACTCTTGTAAAGGCGTCAAAGAGTTTTTCCTTGTCCTCATCCTTTATTCCTACTCCTGAATCCTTTACCTTTACTATCATGTCTATGCTGAACTTGTCTGTCTTTTTAAAGTCAAAGTCCAAGGACACACTTCCTTTTTTTGTATATTTCACTGCGTTTGTAAGTAGATTTACTATTACCTGCCTTACTCTTGTTTCGTCTCCGTAAAGCTCTGCTGGAAGCTCCCTATTTACATTTACCTTAAATTCCAAGTTCTTTTCTGTTGCTAGTGTGCTGGTCATGTTCACAAGGTCATTTATCATACTTGAGGCATTGTACTTTGCCGGCACTAGTTCCATTTTTCCTGATTCTATCTTCGAGAAGTCGAGAACATCGTTTATGAGTGAGAACAGCATCTTTCCTGCTGCCTGAACGTCATTGGCATAGCCTATTATTTCACTCTCATGGCTCTCCTTTATGATCATCTCATTCATTCCAAGTACTGCTGTTAAAGGGGTTCTTATTTCATGGGACATATTCGCAAGGAATTCACTCTTTGCTTTATTTGCCTTCTTTACCTCTTCTAGCATTTCTTCTTCTCTTGTAAGGTCGTATACTACTGTTACAAAGCAGTATGGCTCCTTGTAGTTATCTACTGCTGCAGTTGTCTTTATGGAACATACCCTTCCTTCGCCCCTTGTCCTTACTGTCAGCTCTTCTGCACTTTTTTCTGCTGTTATTCCTTCAAAGTATTTCTGGGCTTCTTTTTCTTCTATTACAAATAGCTCGCCTATGGTCTGTTTGGACGGCTTTATGTTCAAAAGCTTTTCTCCGCACGGATTACACTGCATGAGCTTTTCTTTTGTGTCAAATACAAGTACACCTACGTTTACAGATTCGTAGATCTGCTGCACTATATTGGATATGGTAATGTCAAAAGCATTCAGCTTTTTTGCTCCGTATATCGTTACAAAGAAGGATATCGAGGCTGCCATTCCCGAGGTAGGTATGGCTGTTGTTTTGATTAAATAGAAGAAGGTGTCTGGCACGCTTCCTGCTATGAGTATCAGACTTGCTACATATAATAGTCTTATGAAGGCCTTCTGCCTTTTGGTCTCTGCTCTTTTATGATCTATTATTCCAAGCACTGCTGGTACAAAGAATAAATATGCTACGTATATATTGTGTATTACTCTTGCTATTCCCGGCATTGCATACCATGTAAGCCAGCCGTCTATTTCTACAAATTCATCTACTACAGGCTGTGAGAAGAACCACCAGTCTACTATACTCATTATTCCTGCAAGTGTGCATAGGCTCCTTCCTAAAAATGGCTTCAGCTTTGCCATTTCCGTTACAAAGTACATAAAGGTAAACAGGTAGCCATCTACTCCTATTATTCCTATTCTTCTAAGCGTATAGGCTACATCCGTATGTCCGCCGCAAAAGCCTATGCAGCCGTAGCACAAGCACCAAGTGCCTATGCAGAGCCCGATTGCAAAGATATATTTCCTTATTTTTACTGAGTCTTTTTCTGTAACAAAGAATTTTATTCCCATATAAAAGCACAGTGTCGCTAGAATTACCAGTATCAGACTATATATTATTCCCATGATATCACCCTTTTCTTTTATTGTTATTCTTTAGGTTTTTTTAGCTATTTTTGCCTTTTACACACTACTCTATTTTCACCTCTTAGACATGCTATTTCTTTTTTAAGGTATATTTTTAATCTATGGCGGTACACATTATACTAATTTTATATTTTATCATAGCAAAAAACTTATGTCAAAGACTGTTTTTGCAAAAAACACAAAAAAAGCCAGGATACCGTGCTTTTTGGTATCCTAGCTTTTTACGCTTTTGTTTACTTTTTTCTGCTTATTCGTTTCGTTGCTTTTTTCTGCTTATTCTTTTCTTTGCTTTTTTCTGCTTATTCTTTTCTTTGCTTTTTTCTGCTTATTCTTTTCTTTACTTTTTTATGCTTATTCGTTTCTTTGCAGTTTTATGCTCTGCTATGCACCCGAGAAATCAACCTTCATTGCCCTCTTCTAATGAATATATTACGCTATCCTCGCCCTTTTCTATATCCACGCGGATTATTTGTACCTTTGTTCTCTTGTAGGCTTCGCCGATTGAGATATCATTTTCAGGTACATGTACTGCATCATTTACGATTGCATAGATTGCACCATCTACATATTCAGCTACATCTACTACTCTTATCGCCTCTGTTTCATCATCGTGGTAATAGCCATAGCCTGATATTACTGGTACAAATTCGCCCTTTTCATTGTAGTAACCAAGGGCGTCTCCTGCAACGCCTGCTGTATATGGCTCTCCCTCGGTGAGTACTGCCTTTCCATCTTCTACTATGAAGGTAGGTGGGTAATAGTCTCTTTCTACGGTATATTCTGTTTCTAGTTTTTCTGCTTTAAGGCTTTCCGGTGTGTTAAGCTCTAATGTTACTAAATAGCTCTTTCCGTTATATGCTCCTATATTTCCTTCATAGTTTGCATAAATCATGTAGAGTGTTCCGTCCTTCACAAGCATCTGATTTATTTCGCCCCAGCCGTAATCAAATGCCGGTAAGGTTCCATAGTCTACATAAGCTCCATCCTTTGCCGAAAAGCTCTTTAGCTCATAGCTGCACTCGCCTGAGTCGGACATTGGTATCGCTTCTGTGTATATGAGCAGATCATTTTCCACTCCCCAGAAGGCTATATCTCCTTCATACTTAATTTCAACCTCATCCTCAAATTCACCGGCACTTAATACCTTGATGAATAATTTTCCAGCTTCATCTGTGTAATAGAAATAGGTGTCCTCTCCGCAGCTATCAAGGTATATTTCATCATAATATGCGCCTGATGCGTAGTATCCTTGTACATCTAAGGGGCTTATCTCTGAGTTATATATTCTTCCATCATAGTCCGCCTTACTGCTCGCTCCTGCTATGGTATGTCCAGATACTGAAATCGGTCCGTAGTAACCTCCCCAGCCTTCTGTCTGAAGATCTTCTGTTACCTCGTTATAGCTCATGAGGGCCGTTTCTCCATTTGCCATGCTATCTGAGAAATAGCCATTTATGGCTATTTCTTCAAGCGCAGTGGTCTCTGGTACATTAAAGTATACGGTATCTCCTATCTTTACAAAATGTCCCTCGCTCTTTTTTACTTCTAGGTCCTTATCTGCATATCCTTCTTCAACCCACAGGTCTAAGTCTACTCCGTGATAGTCACTAATAGGCATATATTCAATGGTAGAATATTCGTCGCTATAGCCCTTTCCTTCAAGGATTTCTTTTATTTTGTCGTATCTTTCATCCTCTGTTATAAGGGTAAGGCCTGTATTTTCTGCTATTTTCTTTATTACTCCTTCACTTTCTGATTCTTCAGGAAATTCCGGATAGTAGGAGTCTAAATATATATAATAGTTTGAATAGGTATAGTATATATCCGGATTTCCTACATCATTTGTAACATCAAAGCTATCCTCACCGCTTATGCGGTCAGTGTATATGTTATAATAGTCTCCGTTACTATTTTTTACCTCGGTGTCTCCCTTTTCGTACAGCTCATCTGCTGATTTCTCAAAGATGTCGTTTGAGTACTGACTATATTCATTATATAAGAATTTATAGTCTCCGTTTGCATCTAGTACTCCTGTAATGCTTATGGTCCACATTTTCTTCCATTCTTCGCCGCCCTGGTCGCCTATTGTATTGCTAAAATATACTGATACAACGCCGCGGGTATCTATTGATACATTAGAATCCTTATCAAAATAGCCCTTACAGTATATTGCCTGTAGCTTTTCATCTATCAGCTTTATTACAAAGGTTTCTCCATGAGTGCCATATTCTTCTGGTGCCTCCCATTCGATTTCAAGCAATAGCTCTGGGATTCCATCTTCTCCGCAGTCAATGTCTGTGTATTTGATTCTCTTAAGTTTTCCTGCCTTAAGAGAGTCCTCTTGCCTCATTTCCATGAGATTGGTCACCATTTCCTTAATGGTATATGGTGTTTCCTTTTCATACATCAGCTTTTCGCCTGCGTTATATTCCATGTTTGCCTTATCAAAGTATACGGGCACTTCGTTTTTTACAAAGCCTGCGTAAGCCTTCCTTTCATCATTTAATACTTTAACCGGCTCTACCGCTTCTGTAGTAGTGGTAGTTTCTTCTTCCTTTACAGTGGTGGTAGCTTCGGTAATAGATGCTATATCCTCAGTTTTTTCCGTTGCTATTTCTACAGTTGTAGACTGTACTGCTTTGGTTGTTGAAGTTGTTGCAGGCGCGCTCTTACTCCCGCATCCTGATAATGATGCTGCCATAGTTC
>Ga0247611_10000611_pt1 | contig 71212 bp, 54 predicted proteins | sample 177DNAGHGhighgp2_FD_192422 | JGI IMG/M metagenome (GOLD analysis project Ga0247611, IMG submission 192422) | Sheep rumen microbial communities from Palmerston North, Manawatu-Wanganui, New Zealand - 1770 DNA GHGhigh gp2 | ecosystem: Host-associated > Mammals > Digestive system > Stomach > Rumen...
GAATTTTTGCCCTTTAGTCGCCATAAGAAAACACCTCCTTTCGGAAGTGTATTCTATCATATTTTTTAAAAGTCTTTTTTTTTAATGTCTACTCTAAGGGGTGCATTTCACTATTGTAAAGTCCTTTTATTACATTTGTTCACCATAAATAATTAATGTTTTATTAATAATTATAATAATAAAATATTTTTTTAATAATTATCTTAATTCGTATATTAATTCATATATTATTAATGGTGATATATGAATAATGAATTAAAACCTAGAGAAAAATTAATGTTATATGGTCCTAATAAATTAACTGATAGTGAATTACTTGCAATTATTATTAAAGTTGGTGTTAAATCATCTTCTGTATATGATATTGCAAAAGAAGTACTAAATCGTATTAATAAACTAGATAATTTAATTAATGTTAATATTAATACTTTTAATAATATTAAAGGATTAGGAATCGTTAAAAAGATTGAGTTACTTGCATCTATTGAACTTGGAAGAAGAATATATTTAACAAAGAAAAAAGATATTAAATATTTAACTAGTGATGATATATATAATGATAATAAAGATTTATTTTTTAATAAAAAACAAGAACTTTTTTATTGTTTATATTTAGATAATAAAAATAATCTTATTGATAAAAAATTATTATTTATGGGTACAATTAATAAAAGTATTGTTCATCCAAGGGAGATCTTTAAAGAAGCTTATCTACTTTCTGCTTCTAAATTTATTTGTTTACATAATCATCCTAGTGGAGATGTAACTCCTTCAAGTGAAGATATTTTTTTAACAAAGAGTTTAATAGAAATAAGTATGATACAAGGTATTATCTTTTTAGATCATCTAATTATTTCTAATAATAAATATTATAGTTTTTATAATGAAAGTAATCTTTTCAATAAATAAGAAATATTTTATAATAAATTTGGGAGGCGTTTATGATATATCCAAAATTTTTAGAAAAGAATAGTAAGGTTGGTATTACAGCTTTATCATGTGGTTGTAGCGATTCTATTGATGAAATTGAAAATGCGATTAATGCATATAAGAAAGATTATGAAGTAATTGTTACTGATGATGTATATGGAGATAGTATTGTAAGTAGTGATATTAAAACAAGAGTAGAAGAATTTAATACCCTTTTAAATCATAATTTATCTTTAATTAATATTGCTCGTGGGGGAAACTTTCTTTATGAAACTCTTGATGGACTTAAGTTTGATGAGATTAAAGAAAAACCATTATGGTTTATGGGTTATTCTGATGTTACTAGTTTACTTTATATTCTTACTACGAAATATGATATTGCAACAATATATGGTTTTAATGCTAAAACTTTTGGTGATTTACCACTTCTTCCATATCAATTAAATTGTCTTGAAATACTAAAAGGTAATTTAGTTAAACAAACTAATTTTCGTAATTTAAATTATTCTATCAATGGTGATTTTGAAAGTTCAGGAATTATTATTGGTGGATGCATAGAAGTACTTAAAAATATTATTGGAACAAAATATGATAATACTAAAAACTTTATAGAGAAGTATAAAGACTATCGTATTATATGGTATTTTGATATTTTTAATATGCCAGCTGAAGATTTATATATAACATTATTACAATTTAGAGATAGTGATTATTTTAAATATACAGATACTTTTTTAGTATCAAAAGTATTATTTCCAAATGAAGAAGTTATGACTTATAAAGAAGCTTTTATGAAAGCTTTTCCTGATAAAAATATTATTATGGAATGTGATATTGGTCATATTAAACCTGTTTTAACTATCATAAATGGTAGTTATGTAAATATTAAATTTCATGATAAAAAGTTAGAAATGACAACAGATCTATTAATATAGGTCTTTTTCTTTTTAGTTTATTGTTTTATAATAAGATAGGAGGTAATATGAAAAGTAAGAAAAAAAGTAATAATTTAAACCTTCTTATTTTTATTATTATTACTTTAATGATTTTTATTGGAATATATTTAATTTATGATAATAATTATAATGTTACTTTTACTCTTGATGAAGAAGAAATAACAATTTATCAAGGAGAAAAAATAAATAGTGGTTATAAAGCTTTTGATAATAATGGTAATCCTCTTAATGATATTACTATTGATGATAAAGTTAATTATAATATGCCTGGTGAATATGAAAGATGTTTTACTTTAAAACATGGATTATATAAAAAAACTTTATGTCAAAAAGTTGTTGTTAAAGAAAATGTAGCTCTAAATTATGAGATAAGATTAAATGGAGAGAGTACTATATATGTATTAGTTGGTAATACATATGAAGATCTTGGAGCTGTAGTATATGAGGGAAGTAGAGAAATTCCAATCAATATTAATAAAAAAGGCTCAATTGCTACTAGTAAACCTGGTAGTTATGAAATAACTTATTATTTTGATATGAATAATACTCATAAAGAAGTAAAAAGAAAAGTTGTTGTTTATGAACTGGATTATGAAATAATAAAATCAACTTCTAATGTTACTAGTAGTGATGTTATTATAAAAGTAAATGTAAATAGTGAACATTATAGTTATACAATACTTCCAGATAATACTAAAAAAGAAGAAAATAATTTTGAATATAAAATAGCAAATAATGGAGAATATAAATTTGTATTTTATGATAAATATGGAAATTATAAAGAAGAAATAATAAATATTGATAATATTAAAAGAGAGTATAAATGTAATGGTATTATTGATCGAAAAGGTACAACTTTAACAGTTACTGGTGAGGGACTAAATTATATTAGTAAATATAATTATAAGTTAGATAATAAAGATTATGATGGAAAGAGTACATATAATATTTATAAAATAGTTAATAAAGCAAGTGTTAATCTAATTCTTTTAGATAATTCAAGTTTAAATATAGATTGTAATTTAACTAATAAATTAACTTATAAGTTTAAGTATGATCAAAATAATACAAAACCATATATGAGTTGTAAAACATATACACAAGAAGATAAAATAAGGTATGATAAAATCTTAAAAGATGCAATTAATGAAGTAGGAATAGGAACAAGAGCAGGAAATGTCGAAGCAGCAAGATTCCTTTTAGGTGGTCTTGATTATAAAGTTAAATATATAGGACCTAAGAAATATGATAATCAATTAGGATCATATGATAGAGTAGGTTTAAATATTGGCCAAAGTGAGGGATGGGGATGTTCTAAATCTGGAAGGACTCAAGGACTTGATTGCACAGGTTTTGTTAATTGGGTCTTTAAACAAAATGGATTATCTATTAAAGGTGGTATATATGGTACAGCAAATACTTATAAAACAGCAAGTGTTGTAAATAGGATTAAAGCGGGAGACTTAATGCTTTCTCCGAATAGTGGAGCAAATCCTAAAAATACAAGTGCCTTCCAACATATTGGAATTGTTATTGGTGTTGACAGTAATTATATATATGTTGCAGAATCAACAACAGGAACAATAAATGCTTTAGTAGTTACAAGAATGGATAAAAAGAATCTTCCTACAAGTGGTAAATTTTCAGTAGTTAGGTTATATCCATATGATAGTGAAGGTAAATATACAGATATGTGGTTAAGTTAAGGAGAGTTATGAAAAAAGAAGAGAAGAAAAAAGTAATAGTTAGTGCATGTCTTTTAGGAGAAAATTGTAAATATGATGGAACAAATAATTATAATGAAAGATTAGCACAATTTTTAGAAGATAAAATTGTTTTTAAAGTATGTCCTGAGCAACTTGGAGGACTTCCTACTCCAAGAGTGCCATCTGAGATTAGAAATGGCAGTGTTTTTAATAAAGATGGAGATGATGTATCTTATTATTTCACTAAAGGAGCTCTTGAGACATTAAAGATTGCTCAAGAAAATGAAATTAGTATTGCAATACTTAAAAGTAATAGTCCATCATGTGGTAATGGACAAATATATGATGGTACTTTCTCCGGTACTTTAATTTCTGGTGATGGTATTACAGCTCATTTATTAAAAATTAATGGTATTGAAGTATATACTGAAAATGATATTGATAAACTAGAAAAGATGTTTTAACATCTTTTTTTGTAAATAAAATAAATAAATATAATTAATTATGGTATTATATTATTAGATTTGAAGGTGAGTTATGAAAACGGATATTGAAATAAGTAGAGAAGCAAAAAAAGATAATATTACGAAAATAGCAAAGAAATTAGGAATAACTTCTAGTTACTTAGAATGTTACGGTAAAGAAAAAGCTAAAATTAATTTGCGTTTAATGAATAAAATAAAAAATAATCCTGATGGTAAATTAATTCTAGTTACTAGTACTAATCCAACACCTTTTGGAGAAGGTAAGACAACAATGAGTATTGGTATAGATGATGCTTTATGTTCCCTAGGTAAAAAGAGTTTAGTTGTTCTTCGTGAACCATCACTAGGACCTGTATTTGGTATTAAAGGTGGAGCAACTGGTGGAGGATATGCTCAAGTAGTTCCTATGGAAGATATTAATCTTCATTTTACCGGTGATATTCATGCTATTGAAACTTGTAATAATTTATTATGTGCAATTATTGATAATCATATTTATCAAGGTAATAGTTTAAATATTGATTTAGAGAGAATTACTTTTCAAAGATGTGTTGACCTAAATGATAGGGCTCTTCGTAATGTAACAATCAAATATGATAATAAAGGTCTTGAAAGAGAAGATAAATATAATATTACCGTAGCAAGCGAAATAATGGCTATTTTATGTATGGCAAGAGATATTAATGATTTAAAAAGAAGAATTGGTAATATCTTTATTGGTTATTCTAAAAGAGGAAAGATGTTATTTGTCAAAGATCTTAAATGTGTTGATGCTCTAGCTTTAGTTTTAAAAGATGCAATTAAGCCAAATCTTGTTCAAACACTTGAAAATAATCCAGCAATTATTCATGGTGGACCATTTGCTAATATTGCACATGGTTGTAATAGTATTATTGCTACAACAATGGGATTAAAATTAGCTGATTATGTTGTAACAGAAGCTGGATTCGGTGCTGATCTTGGAGCTGAAAAATTCTTAGATATCAAGTGCCCAAATGCTAATTTAACACCAAATTGTATTGTTATTAATGCAACAATTCGTTCTATGAAATATAATGGCGGAGTAGAAAAAGATTTAGTTAAAGAACCAAATTTAAATGCTGTAAAAAAAGGTATAAAGAACTTAGATACACATATTGAAAATATGAAGAAGTATACAAAAAATATTGTAATATGTCTTAATAAATTCTATACAGATACAGATGAAGAAATTGAATATGTAAAAAAGCATGTTGAAGATTTAGGTTGTGAATTTTCTTTATCTACTTGCTTCACTGATGGTGGTAAAGGAAGTATTGATCTTGCTAAAAAAATAATTAAATTATGTGAAAATAAACCTGATTATAAAAAATTATATGATTATAATGATAATTTAGTTGATAAGATTAATACTATTTGTAAAGAAATCTATCGCGCTGGTAAAGTAACATTTAGTAATAAAGCTAAAGAAAAACTTGAATTATTTGAGAAAAAAGGTTTTGGTAAATTACCTGTTTGCATTGCTAAAACGCAGTACTCTCTAACTGATGATCAAAAAGTATTAGGTGCTCCACGTGACTTTACAATGCATGTAAGTGATGTAAGACTATCAAACGGTGCAGGATTCGTTGTTATTTTAATGGGTAAAATAATGACAATGCCAGGTTTATCAAAAGAACCAGCTTATCTTGGAATGAAATTCTCAAATACTGGTAAAATAAGTGGTTTATATTAAAACTATCTAATTTAGATAGTTTTTTTCTTGATTATTTTTGCTTGCATAAAATTATCTTTAATGATATCATTGTAATGATAAAAATCTTTTAATAATTATTTATTTATCAAAAAGAGGGTGAATTTATGGCAAAAATTAAAATATTTGCTCTCGGTGGATTAAACGAAGACGGTAAAAATATGTATGTATGTGATGTAGATAATGATATCTTCATCTTTGATGCTGGACTGAAATATCCCCGTGAGCGTATGCTAGGTATTGATTATATAATACCAAGTAATGATTATTTAAAAGAAAATTATAAAAAGATTAAAGGTATTTTTATAACTCATGGTCATGAAAGTAATATGGGAGCTTTATCAGATATAATTATGGATTTTCCTAATATTCCAATTTATGGCTCTAAATTTACGATTGAGATTATTAAGTTACAATTACAAAATGATGGTATTAGTAAAGCTAATCTTCATGTTTTAAGACCTCATCTTAAATTAAATATGGGTAAGAATAGCATATTTCCAATTAGTGTAACCCATTCAATCCCTGATTGTTTCTGCTATGTTTTAAATACAGAAGATGGCGCTATAGTTTATACAGGAGACTTTATCTTTGATCCAGGTCAAAGTGGTTTCTATGGAACAGATATTGGTAAACTTGCATATGTTGGTAAACAAGGTGTTTTATGCCTAATGAGTGAAAGCTTGTATGCTGCTAAACGTGGTTTTACTAGTCCTAATCATAAAGTAAATAAGTTTATACGAACTGTTTTAAATAATAATCCTAATCGTATTATTATGAGTGTATTACCAGCTCATATCTTACGTATTCAAGAAATTTTTGATGAAGTATCAAAAACTAATCGTAAGATTGTAATTATGGGTAAAAACTTACAAGATATGATAAATATGGCTATTAAAAATAAGTATTTATCAATAAATGAGAGTAAGATTGGTGATTTAACTAATCTTAATGATAAAAATATTATTGTCTTAATAAGTGATGGTAAAGAAAAACCATATATGAACTTAGAAAGAATTATAAAAGGTGTAGATAAGTTTATAAAACCTAATGAAAATGACACAATCTTTATTACTGAACCAATGTATTTAGGTATTGAAAAACGTATGGTTCAAATAATGGATGATATTGCTAAACTTAATATGAATGTTATAAGTTTAAATGGAAAAGTACACTTACTTGAACATCCAAGTAGAGAAGATTTGATGTTGATGATTAACTTAATGCAACCTAAGTATTATTTTCCTGTTAAAGGTGAATATAAAGATCAATATGCTAATGCAGATATTGCTAATCAAACAGGTATTTCAAAAGATAACATTATTTTAAAACTTAATGGTGATGTTGCAACAATTGTTGATGGTGAATTAAAACCTGATATTTTTGAAAAAGTTAAAGTTGATGAAGTCCTTATTGATGGTAAAAGTCAAAATGATATTGGCGAACTTGTTCTTAAAGATCGTGAGATGCTTGCTGAAAATGGTATTGTTATTGTTTGTGCAACTCTAAATCGTGAAACAAAAGAAATAATTGCGGGTCCAGAAGTTTTAACAAGAGGTTTTATTTATGTTAAAGATAATATGGATGTACTTGCTGAAAGTCAAAAAATATCAGAAGATGTTATAAGAAAGAATACAATGCCTGGTGAGAAGGTCGATTATAATCAAATTAAACAGGATATTCGTGATGCTCTAGGAAGGTATTTTTATACTGAAACAGAGTGCAAACCAATAATCATTACAGTTATGCAAGAAGTTTAAAAAGACTAGAATTTAATTGTTCTAGTCTTTTTTTATGACAATCTAAATAAAGTCAAGTACTATTTTTTATAGTATTATTGCATAACAAAAAAATCTACATGTATAATTGTAAATGATGTGATACCAAAAAATCAGAAAAAATATTAATTTGAAAGTGATGCGTTAGCATTACTTTTTAATTGTTCTCTTTTTTGAAGTGGAGTTAACCAGTTTAATACTTGCATAGGAATATTATTTGATCTCTTTAAATATGCTTTCATTTGTTTTAATAAGTCATCATAAGAATAAAATTTTAAATATGAATAGAAACGTTGTTGATCGTTTCTATGGCTTCTTTCGACTTTACCATTATGTCTAGGAGTTCTTGGTTTAATTAATTTATGATGAATGTTCTTTATAGGGATAAATAAATCTTTCCCTTGAAGTTACATCGATAGCAGTGTATTGATAATATTTTTCTCCATCATTACCAACATAACAATCTTTAGGGACGTATTTAACATCAAATTGCCATTTAATACCAATCATTGATGGAGTATCATACTTTTTAGGAATATATTTTTTATGAGTTTCAGTATTAACAGAAAGTTTCATTTTTCGTATAACTCTAAAAAGTGAACAAGCATGTCTAGAATATACTTTTTCAGTTCGAAGTTTACCATATAGTTCATGAAGAGTAATGTTAGGATTTCTTCTAGTATAGTCTTTAATCCATTTCAATTCTTCATCGGTATGTGAATTAGGATGTTTAGAAAGAGGTTTGTGAGATTTATCAATTAAAGATTCTTTAGTACCATCATATTTCTTTTTCCATCGTAATAATGAAGATTTTGAAATATGATATCTCCTACACACGATTTTTAATGGATATCCTTTCATATATAATTGTATAGCATAAAATTTTGTATTTAAATCATGTGGATAATAACGTATATTTTGTGATATATTATTCATAGCAAAAAGTCCTTTTTTATAAAATATTTCTTGCAATTAATATTTTATCGGATTTTTTGCTTTTTTTGTATATTAGTGGTGTCACATCAATTGTAACTCTACAATATTTTATTGGCCTTTTTATGTCTTATGTATTTTATTTAATAAAAATATGTTATAATTCTTATGTTAGATAAAAATGGTGAATTATGAAATGTGAATTAAGATTTGAATTAGATGATAGAGGCGAAATAGGTATAACATTAAATACATTTAATTCTTTGAAAGAGATGGATGATTTCTTAACAAGATTTAAAGATAGTGATGAAGTAAGAGAATATTATCGTGATATCATTAATAATTTTTTGAAGACAAAGCAAGCTGTTAATTATTTAAAAGGTATTACATCACGAGAAAACAATGGTTATGTTAAAGGATATTTCTTTGATAAATATAATAAAAAAAGAAGTATTAGTTTGTTATATCAAGAAAAAATAACGATTGATAGACATTTATTTGCAACATTAAGACAAAATTTAGTTGATCGTAAAGTATTAAAAGAAATATATGATCATAAGTATTTTCTTCTTGAATCTCAAAATTTAAAGATGGAACTAAGAAGATGTGTTATGCATAATAGAACAAGTACTTATTTTATTCGTGATTTTGTAAGACAAATTGAGAATAAGAGTGAAGAAGAAAAATATTTTTATATAAGATGTTTATGTCATGTTTGCAAATTACTAGATATAAAAAAACATGAAGTTCAAATGAAAATAGTTGAAGTTGGTAAACTAGGTCAAATCGATGGATACAAACTAGAAAGAGATACCAGTTATTTGTTTGTAACTAGCAAAAAAGGATTAAAAGAATTAATGAAATATGATACTGTTTCTACAAGTGAAAGAGAAGAAGTAGAAGTAGTTGATTTTGCACCGGAAGAATTTAAATATGCTTTTTATAAAGCGTTAGATACTGGGGACTTTGATATGTTATTTAATTTATATTCACTTGAAGTAATTGATCAATATACGAATTTATTAAAAGGAAAGAGGAAATAAGATGTATAAGATAATGGATGGTAATGAAGCATGTAGTTATGTTTCATATAATTTTACAGAAGTAGCAGGTATTTATCCTATTACTCCAGCAAGCCCTATGGCTGAAAATGTTGATAAAGATAGTTCTAAAGGAAGAAAAAATTTCTTTGATAGTACAGTTAAAGTAGTTGAGATGCAAAGTGAAGCTGGTGCTATTGGTATGGTTCATGGTAGTTTGCTTAGTGGTGCTTTAACAACAACATATACAGCGTCTCAAGGATTATTATTGATGATACCTAATATGTATAAGATAGCAGGAGAACAATTACCTCTTGTTATTAATGTAGCAAGTAGAAGTCTTGCAACACATGCTCTATCAATTATGGGAGATCATCAAGATATTTATGCAACACGTGCTACTGGTTTTGCTATTTTAGTTAATAGTTCTGTTCAAGAAGTAATGGATTTAACAAGCGTTGCTCATTTATCAGCTATTAAAGGTAAAGTTCCTTTTATTAATTCCTTTGATGGATTTAGAACAAGTCATGAACTTCAAAAAGTAGAAGTAATTGATTTAGATAAAGTTAAAGAATTATTACCATTAAAAGAATTAGAAGAATTCCGTAATCATGGTTTAAATATTAGTGATCCTTATACTTTTGGAACCAATCAAATGGATGATGTTTATTTTCAAAATACTGAAGCGAGAAATAAATATTATGATAAATTACCTGATATTGTTAATGACTATATGAAAGAAATTAATAGAATAACTGGTATGAATTATAAGCCATTTAACTATTATGGTAGTATGAAAGCTAAGAATATAATCGTTGCTATGGGTAGTGTATGTGAAACAATCAAAGAAACGATTGATTATTTAGTAAATGAAGAAAATATGGAAATTGGTTTAGTAGAAGTTCATCTATATCGACCTTTTTCAGCAAAACATTTCCTTGAAGCTTTACCAAAAACTGTAAAGAATATTGCTGTTCTTGATAGAACAAAAGAATTTGGTGCTAATGCTCCACTATATTTGGATGTAATAAGTGTAATAAAAGAACACAATCGTGATGTTAATGTTTATGGGGGTCGTTATGGACTTTCCAGTAAAGATACAACACCAGCTGACATTAAATCTGTTTATGATATGTTAAATAGTAATAAACAAGTTAACAATTTTACAATATCAATTATTGATGATGTTACTAATTTAAGTCTACCTAAAGATGATTTTGTTATTCCAAGTGATAACTATGAAATGGTTATTATGGGATATGGTAGTGATGGTATGGTATCAGCATCTAAAGATATTATGAAAATAACAGGAACAGGTTCAGAAGCTTATGTTCAAGGTTATTTTGAATATGATTCAAAGAAGAGTGGAGGTGTTACTAAATCACATCTTAGATTTGGTAAAAATGCTATTCGTTCAACTTATTATGTAACTAATCCTAATACGATTATATTAACTAAAGAATCATATTTAGGTAAATATGATATTTTATCTGGTATAAGAGAAAATGGTACTTTTATTTTAAATACATCTAAAAACAAAGATGAAGTATTGGAAGAATTAAGTGGAAGAGAGAAAAACATCTTAAAAGATCGTCATATTAAATTTTATACAATTGATGCTAATAATATTGCAAAAGAAGTAGGACTTGGTAATAAAATAAGTTCTATTATGGAAATATGTATTTTTAAGATATGTAAAATTATTTCATTTGATTATGCTAGTGATGAAATAAAGAAAAGTCTAACAGCTAAATTCCAAAATAAAGGTGGTAATGTTTTAGAGAAGAACTTAGTTGCAATATCTAAAGCAACAGATTGTATTAATGAAATTGAAATAAAAGGTAAATATACAGAAGTTGATGAAAATAAGAATTTATCAATGTTTGAAATTCTTGATAAAAGACTTGGTAATACTCTTCCTGTAAGTAGTTTTACTGATAGTAGTGATGGAAGATGTAAACCAGCTCAAGCAAGTTTAGAAAAACGTTTTGCAAGTTTAATTGCTCCATGTTGCAATAAAGAAAACTGTATTATGTGTAATATGTGTTCGCTAGTATGTCCTCATTCTGTAATTAGACCATATTTACTTGATGAAATTGAATTTGCTAAAGCTCCAGAAAGTATTAAAGAACGTTGTCAAGATACTAAAATTGGTGGTATTAATTATAAATTTGTAATTATGAGTAGTATTGCTGATTGTACAGGATGTGGCTTATGTGAAAGTGTTTGTCCTGGTAAAAAAGGTGTTAAAGCAATTACGATGGAAAGTATTGAAACAATTCAAAGTAATGGATATTTAGAAGACCTTGATTATTTAGAAAAGAATATAACTCATAAAGAACCAATGAATCGCTTTACAATTAAAGGAAGTCAATTCATAGAACCAAAAATTAAGTTCCCTGGTGCTTGTGCGGGATGTGGAGAAACTCCTTATTTAAAACTAATGAGTCAATTATTTGGTGAAAGTTTAGTAGTTGCTAATGCTACTGGTTGTTCATCAATATATTCAGCAAGTTATCCTGCCTCTGCATATAGTTCTCCTTGGGCTAATAGCTTATTTGAAGATAATGCAGAATTTGGTATGGGAATGTATGTTGCTGACTCTACAATCAAAGAGCGTATCAAAAATATTCTTCAATCAAAACTATCTAATGCAACAGATGATGAAATAGAATTATATGAAAGATATTGTTCAGATTTAAGTACTAAAAATGGTGAAGAATTATATAATTATGTAGTTGATAATAAAATAGAAGAATTATTACCACTTAAGAATTTTATTAAAAAGAAAACTTTCTTTATCGTTGGTGGAGATGGTTGGGCTTATGATATTGGTTATGGTGGCATTGATCATGTTCTTGCAAGTAACAATGATGTTAATATCTTAGTTCTTGATACGGAAGTATATAGTAATACTGGTGGTCAAGCATCAAAGTCTACGAGAATGGGTGCTGTTGCTAAATTTGCAGCTAATGGTAAAGTTACTAATAAAAAAGATTTATCAAAGATTGCTTTAACTTACCCTAATGTATATGTTGCAAATATTTCTTTAGGTGCTAATCAAAATCAAGCTATTAAAGCATTTAATGAAGCTGTAAATCATAAAGGACCAAGTATTATAATTGCTTATTCTCCATGTATCGCTCATGGTATTATTAAAGGAATGAATTCAATTCTTGAAGAGAAAAATGCAACAGAAACAGGTTATTTTCCATTATTTAGGTATAATCCAGATACTAAAGAATTTAGTGTTGACTCTAAAGCTGACTTTAATAGATATTATGAATTTATTAGTGGTGAAGACCGTTATCGTAGTCTAAAACAAATAAATCCTGATAATTATCATGAATTATTAGAAGGCAATAAACAAAACTCTGAAGAAAGATATAATTCACTAGAAAAATTATCAAAAGAAGAATAAAAATTAACTATTATCTTTAAAAGATAATAGTTTTTTTGTATAATAATATTGGTATATTATAGAAAGGTATAAAGATATGGGAGCTACAAAAGAAATTAGAATTAATTCTAATAGTTTAAATGAATTAATAAAATTGGAACAAGAAAAAATAGAATTATTGACTACTAAAGTAGAAGAATATAAAAAATTAGCGGATGAAGTTAATTGGCGTAGTCCTACAAAAGATGAAATATTATATACTTTCTATGAAAATGTTCATGATATGGAAAATATTACTAAAAGGTTTTCAGCTTTTATCAAATTTTTAGATATTGTTATTAATAATTACGGTGAAGGTCTTGAAGAAATTAAGAAAGAAATGAAAAATCTTGAAGATGATGAAATGTTAAGGAGACTTAAAAATGAACAATAAAATAATAATTGATACGGAAAGTATTAGAAAATTTAATAATGATATTAAAAATAAAAGTGAAGAAATAATAAATATATTTTTAGAAATTGAAAAAGATTTTGCTGACATTGAACTTAAATTTAATAGTAATGCTGGAAAATTATATCGTGAAAAAATAACAAATTATATTAGCTATGTAGAAAAGAAAGTAACAGATGAAAACGAATCACTTACAAATAAAATAAATGCCATTATAAAAGTATATGAAGATACTGGCAAAGAAATAGAAAAGATGGTGAACTAACAATGGGAGTTTATGTAAATCAGGCATCATCATATAAAGTTAATGCTGATAAAGCTATTTTAGAACTTGAAGATATGCAAACTAAACTTGAAGATGCTTTATCAAAAATGGTTATTCCCCAAGAAGGCGATTATTTAACAGAACATGTAAAAGAAGAATTAGAAGAGAAAATAGGCGAAATAAAAAAGTTAATTACGGATATCAATAATCGAAGTATTCGTCTTAATGAAGAAGCAAAGAAAATTGATGAAAGAATTGAACAAGAACAAAGAGAAAAACAATTACAAGAAGATAAAAGCAAAGAAGAAGATAATAATGAATAAGGAAAGGCTCATAGTATGAATGAAGAATTATTAAATTCTAAATTGAGTGATGAAAATATTGATATAGTTCTAGAATATTTAAAAGAAAATGTTAAAGACTATGAGATGTCAGATATTAAATACAAGAAAGATGAAAATGGCGATTTTGTTATAATATTTGAAGATAAAGAAATAAAGTTACCTCATGACTATACTGTTGGCGAATCTCTTTATACTATTAATTCAGCATTAGATATAAAAGAGCCTTCAATTCCTTCTTCTTTGTCAACTGAAAATGAGAATAATACTAAACCAAAGAAACGTAATCCAACTACACAAGATTTTAATATTGCAATTGATTTAGATTATTATACAGAACTTATTGGTTTATTAAGTAATTATCAAGTTAGTGCTAATAGTATGATAAATAATAGTTTTGAATTAGCATCTTTAAGTGGTGAATTATTAAGTTTTTATAATGCTAATTTTTCGGAAAGTTATTCTTCAAAATACAATAGTCTACTTGAAGGTACAGGTAAATTATATGAAAATACCCAAATGGCTTTAATGTATTATTTATCAATAGATGAAAATTTAACTAAAAATATTGATACTATTATTGATTCAATATTCTCTGATGATTATGAATTAACTAAAACGATGTATGATTTTGGTGAGAATAAGGCAATAACATATGAAGAATATCTTAAATTATTAGAAAGTAGTGATGAATATTTTGCTGAACAAAAATGTCAGTATTTAGCTCAATTCATGCTTAAAATAGATGGATTAATTACTGAATATAAGTTTGAACAAATGCCTAAATTGCTTGATCAAATGATTGAAACATTTGCAAACTTTAAATCAGATACTGAAGGAGCTATTGATTTTAAAAATAGAATATCAGAAAAATATTTTGAATTATATGGATATCCTGAAACTACTGGTAAAAACTCAATATTAAATACAATACCATCAGAAAGATGGTATGGAACTAGCGATAATCCAACAACCCGATATGATCAATTTTTATTATGTGCTGACCCTACTAAACTTGTTCATATATTAGTTAAAGATTATTGTAATGGTGACAATAAAAAAGTAGTAGACCTTAAAGGAATTATTCCACAAAAAATGATTATGGAATATTATGGTCCTGATTACTATAAAGATTATCAATATCATGGATCAATGTTAGAACCATTTGAAGTCAAAATAAAAAATAGTCTATTTGGTAATATTACAGGAATAAGTGAATATATCAAATTATATGAAGAAAATAATTCTTTAAAGACTAACTTTTTGGATAAAATTCGTGATGAAAAAGGTAACTTTGATTATAGTAGAATATCTTATGAGGAAATAACGAAATTATGTAATGATTATTTTGGCTTTTTTAATACAAGTAGAGTAAAACTAAATGATTTAAAAGATTTATGTTCTTCTTTTGATGTCAATTTAGTTTCTAACTTAAATGATCATTTCTTAAAGAATACATATCCAAGTGAGACAGTAAATAAGTCAATTGCATCGGCTTTTTGTGATTATTATAATATTATAGATGAACAAACTAAAAAAGAAATAATCGAAAGTAATAATAATCCAGATGCCTTATCAAATGTTTTAAGAAAAATTTTAATAGATGATGGTGTTGATGGAGCAACAACATTCCTTTCAAATTATTATAGTTATTTAAATAAAAATGAATTTGATAGGATAATGGAATTGCCTCCGTGTCCGATGGCTTTGCCACCTGGTGTTAGTCCTCCTGCTGAATATAATGGCAAATATTGTAATACAACACCAATACCTAACATTAATGTAACGGAAGAAGAAATAAGAAATTATCTATTAAGAAGTGATGTTCAAAGTTTATCAAATGATTTTATAAATAGATCATACCAAAAGAGTAATTTATATGCATCACTATCAAAAATGATTGGTGATTTTAGAAACAGTTTGAATTATATCAATAATTCTCAAGAAACATCATATATCTATTTTGCCAAAAAATTAGATACATCTAGTGTAACTGATGAAATGGTAGAAAAAGCTAAAAAGCAATTAAAAGAAAATGGTATTTTTGATAATGATTTAAAATATATCGAAGATTGGCAATTAAAGTCTTATGCTCTAATTTTAGCTAATGATAGTAGTGCAAGTAGTCCTGCGTGGAAATTCTGTGATGGTTTCAATAAGAAACCTAGATCTATTTTTGTTAATCAAATCATTCAAGGTAGAGCTTTTGATGAAGCTAAAGCCCAAGTTGATGTAATGACAGCAGGAGAGTACATATGGGCTACAGTCGCTGGTTTTGGTATAGGTACTTATGATGGCCTTGGTAATTTCATATCAGGTATTGGTGATGTTATTTGGGCAGACGGTGAAGTATCTCAAAGTGAGTATCGTCAACAATTCATTAAACAGTTACTAACAACTGATTATTCATTATATCAAGAGTATCGTGATAAAAATCCTGCTGTTCTAGATAAATTTAGTACTGATTATTCAAATGAATATATTTATCAATTAAATGCTAGTGATTTTACTCAAGAAGAAGTAGACGAACTAGTAAATCATGCTAAAACAAATAATATTCCTAAATTTGAACTAGAGTATATACTTGGTATAATTGATGAAGATGAGTATACAAAATACAAATCATTATATCAAATGAAAGATAATACTGAAGATATTAATTTCTTTGCTCATCTACAAGATAAGAAATGGTTAACAGGATATACTGATGTTGTTTATTCTGTAGGTCAAGGAGTAGGTAATATGCTTATTCCTGTAACCCTTTCTGTTTTATCAGCATATTGTCCTGTTCTTAGTTATTTATCTGTTGGTTTGACATCTCTTTCTACTATTGGAAAAACAAGAGAAAGTTTAATGCAACAAGGAGTAACCGATCAAGCTATTATTTGGGGAAATGCTCTTTTACATGGTTTGATTGAAGGAGCAGGTGAAGCAATCTTTGGTGGTGTAATCAATACATCTTGGGGAGCTAAAGCCTTTAAATATATAGAAAAAATACCAGGAATAGGAAAAGTTCTTACCTTTACTGATGATATAATTGGTAAGATTGATTATTTATCATTTGGTGGTAAGGCTTTTAAAGAATTCTTAAAACGTGACTTAAAAGAAATAGTTGAAGAACTTGGAGAGAACTTCTGGGGTTATTTAGTAGATGGAACAATGGGATTAGGATGGCCAACAACTGATGAATTATTATCAGAATCATGGCAAACAATATGGCAAACGGCTTTAACAACGCCAATTTTAAATGCCTTTTTGGATGTTTCCAATGCTAATTTAAAGAAAACAATCGTTCTTGCTAATGGAATAAGCGTTACTTTATCATTAAGTGAATTATATTCATGTCGTAATGAAAATGGTGATATAAATACTGATGCATTGTTTACTCTTTTACAGCGCAATAATGCTATTAAAGGTAAATTTAGTCTTAATACAATAACATTAAGAATGAATCAAATGTTTGGATATAATATTATTAATGATTACGTTTGTGAAGATGGTAAGCAATATCTTATATTATATAATGGTAAAAGAGTTAATTTTGATCTTAGTAGAGGAATAAATTTAATAGAGAAGGTATGTAGTGAGAATCCTAATCTTCTAGTTGATATGATATATAATAGTATTGATAACGGAAAAAGTTTAAATTTGAATGGTATTTTAAAAGTTCTTGATGGAGAAACAGTAAAAAGTATGTTTTTACGAGTTAATCCTGATAAGCTTTTAGATTTATGTAAAAGGATTGATGATGAGTCGCTTGTAAAGGTCTTTGAAAATGTTTATTCTACTTCATTAAGCACTGAATTAGTGGAGTTATATAAAAATAGAATATTAAGTGAAATTGACTTAAATCTAGAATTAAATGTGGCATTTGATGAAATTGAACAACAATCAGATGACTATCAACGAAATGTGATAAAAGCATTACGAAAAGTTGATTGGAATGAATTATATATTCCGATTAGTGTACTTGATAATTTGAGAAATAATACATTCAATTGTATCGGTGTTTTATATGATTTACTTAAAATTAATATAAAGTTTACTAATGTTGGAACGGATTCATATAAACAAATGATGAATAGTGTTGTTAATATTTTATCTAATGATAGTGCATATTATGCCTTAAGTGAACTTTTAGATTTACTAGATCTTAAAGGAACTGATTTAAATCAACAAAAGTTTATTAGGGAATTGAAACATTTTTCGAGAACCGCTACTAATCTTGATGATGCGAAATTTATGGAGCAATTATTTCCAATTTTCCTTAATTCGAATGGTAATGTTAGTTATCTTGAATTAATGAAATTGGTATGCCAAACATCTGAAGCTGCTTATCGAAAGTTTAATAAGTATTATGCTACTGAATATTTATGTGACTATCTTTCTACAAATAATGATTTAGAAGCTAGCGAAAGAAATGCTATAATGGAACTGATTAGAAAAAATGGTTCGATTTCTTTCACGGAACTTCAAAGTTTTTTCAATGATGGTAAATTTGATTATATTGGTTTTTTAGAATTTGGTTTAACAAATTTTCGTTTCCAAGATTCAACATATTTGATAGGAAAAATGGATTTTATAAAAAAACTAATACATGATGGTGAGAATAGTATTATTGATGCTTTTCGAAGTTTGGCTGATACTATTGATATTAAGATTAATAATCTCCATAATGATGATGACATAGTAGCTTATTTACAATCTCCACACTCTGAATATAAAGTATTATCGCTTATTGCCAATTATTTAGCAAGAGATGTTAATTTGCGTATTTCTCTTGAAAATGAGTTTATGAACACAGAAAAATTCTTAGAAGAACTAACATATAAAATTATGGAAACTGGTAATCATCAACAAGTTGACATTAATGGAATAAAAATAACTCTTTATGGTAGTGACGAATATATTGCTGCTACTAGAGAAGAGCTTCAATATACTATTGATCTCATGCCTGATGTTTATCTTAAAGCATTGAAGGATATGGATTTTAAATTATACGATTATCAATATCCTGGTAATTTATTATTTTTATTTCAATATTATAAAGATGATCGTGATGTAACCGATTTTCATACAGTCGGTTTGTACTCGGTAGATAAAATATTGTCTATATTTCATTCTTATAATGAAGGAACTATATATCATGAACTTGGTCATGCTATTGATAATGCATTGGGAACATTATATGGACATGAATCTAGCTTTTTTTCTAATTATACATGGCAAAGTGATATTGCGGACGATGACTTAATTAATGGTAGAAAAAGAATTTCTAACTATTGTAATACAGCTGTAGAAGAAGATTTCGCTGAATTTTCAAGAGTGTTTGGTGAACGTTTTAGTGAGTATTGCGGACTTCATCCAGAAAGATCTTTATCCGAAAATTTAAATGCATTTCAGGGTGAATCTACTTTAGGAGAACCAAGATTGATTGATGAATATCCAAATAGATTTAAAAAGTTTAAAAAATTATTATTAATATATTATAATTATTGTTAACAGAGGGAGGTAGGTATTATGAAACATACAATTTTATATTTAGATGATAATAATAATTTTGTTCCTAAAGAGGAAGCAACTCATGCTATAATTCGAAGATTTGATGATAATGGTAATTTTATTGGTGAAATAACTCAAATATTAAACCAAAAAGAAGATAGTTTTAAAACACCAGAAGATTATATGAGTGATGAACAAATTCGTGATGTTATGAAAAGATTATAATTTTCTTTAAAAAAGATTGATTTTTTATCAATCTTTTTTTATTTATGTTATACTTAAATAGTAGGTGGAGTATGCGTAAAAAGAAAAATGATGATATTGAAATAATTGGTGATGATGAACAAAAAAAAAGATTTAATTTTAAACTAAATAAGACTTTTAAAAGATTCTTCTTATTTTTTATTGTGTCTTTATTTTTAGAGTTTATGTTTGCTCTTTTTGTTTTTGATACATATTATAAAGAAAGTGTAATTAATATTACTTTATTTAGTTTAATAAGTGCGAGTGTATTCTCGTTATTAAGTGGCTTTTTTAAAGGTAGAGGAAATCGAGTTGTAATTGGAATATTATTGTTTATACTAGGATTTATTTATAGTGTTCAATTAGTCTTTTATAGTTCTTTTAAGACTTTCTTTTCATTTACTGTTCTTGGTTTAGGTGATCAATTAGAATCATTTATTGGTACAACTCTTAAAATGATATGGAAAAATATAATTTATATAATTATTTTGTTTTTACCATTTATTATTTATATGATATTTAAAAAGAGACTTGATAATGGGAAAAATGGATTAAGTAGTTATATAACATATTTATTTATTATGGTTTTATCAATTGGATTATTTATCATACATATGAATAAAACTAAAGGAAGTGATTCTGGAACATATTATTTATATCATGATGTTAATTCTATTGAACTTAATATTCAAAAATTAGGTGTTCTTAATAGTTATAGTCTAGATATCTATCGAGCTATTAATGGCTTTGAAGAAAAAATAGTTGAAGTAGTTGAAGAAGATAATAAAAAAGAAGATAGTAGTACGGTCTTTAAATATAAAGAAAATATTATTGAAAGTCTTAATTTTGATAAAAGTACAAGTAATAATGATATTAAAACAATTAATAATTATATGAAAAAAGAATCAGCTACTGAACAAAATCAATATACAGGATTATTCAAAGGATATAATTTAATTTATATAACAGCAGAAAGTTTCTCACAAATTGGTGTATCAGAAGAACTTACACCAACTTTATATAAATTAACGCATTCTGGTTTTATTTTTGATAATTATTATACTCCTAATAACTTATCAACTATTGGTGGTGAATTTCAAAGTTTAACTGGTTTATATCCTGATTCTAGTATTTTATCAAAGTGGAGGAGTGGTTCTAACTATTTTCCTTATGGACTTGGAACAATTTTTAAGGGTTTAGGATATAGGACATATGCATATCATAATAACTGGTATGGTTTTCAAGATCGTCATAAATATTTAAAGAGTCAAGGATTTACTAATTATTTAGGATGTTATAATGGACTTGAAAAAAGAATGAATTGTAAACCTTGGCCTCAAAGTGATGATGATATGATGAGAGTAACTATACCTGATTATATTAATAATACTGAACCATTTATGGCTTATTATATGACTGTTTCTGGTCACTTTGGATATTCATGGAGTGGTAACTCAATGTCTGCTAAAAATAAAAAGGTTGTTCAAAATTTAAATGCAACTGAATCTGCAAAAGCTTATGTAGCAACCCAAGTTGAACTTGATAAAGCCTTAAAAAGATTACTTGATGAACTAGAAAAAGCAGGTAAACTTGATAATACAGTAATTGTATTACTTGCAGATCATTATCCATATAATTTGGATCTTAATTCTGTTAATAGTCTATCTTCATATAAAAGAGATAGTATTGTTGAAGTTAATCATAATAATTTAATATTATGGAATAATAAATTAAATGATATTCATATTGAAAAAGCTTGTATGTCTAGTGATGTTATTCCAACTGTTTATAACTTATTTGGTGTTGAATATGATTCAAGAATGTTTACAGGTCGTGATATCTTATCTACAAGTAGTGGACTTGCGATATTTAATAACCGTAGTTGGGTATCTGATAAAGGAACATATTTTGCAAGTTCTCATAAGTTTGTTCCTAAAGAATCTATGGAAAATCAAGATGAATATGTTAAAAATATGAATGCAGTTGTTAAGAATAGACTTAATATTGCAAAATTAATTATTAAAAACAATTATTATAATTATTTATTTAAATAGGAGGTTTTATGGATAAAGAATTAGAACGTGCATTAAGACTTGAAACCAAAAGACAAGTTGATAATATCGAACTTATTGCAAGTGAGAATTATGCATCACGTTATGTTAGGAAGTTACAAGGAAGTATCTTAACTAATAAATATGCAGAAGGATATAGTGGTAAAAGATATTATGGTGGCTGTGAATATATTGATATATTTGAGAATAAAGCTATCGAATATGTAACTAAATTATTTAATTGCAAATATGCTAATGTTCAACCTCATAGTGGTAGTAGTGCTAATATGGCAGTATATCGAGCACTTTTATCTCATGGCGATAAAGTAATGGGTATGAACTTATCAGATGGTGGTCACTTAACTCATGGTCATCCTCTTAGTTTTTCAGGTATTGATTATGAAATTGTTGATTATAAAGTAGATCCTGAAACGGGGCTAATTGATTATGATGAAGTAGAGCGTATTGCTAAAAAAGAAAAACCTAAAATGATTATTGCTGGTGCAAGTGCTTATCCAAGAAAGATTGATTTCAAAAGATTTGGTGAGATCGCTCATAGTGTTGGTGCTGTTCTAATGGTTGATATGGCTCATATTGCTGGTCTTGTAGCAACTGGTCTTCATGAAAATCCATGTTTGTATGCTGATGTTGTTACAAGTACAACCCATAAAACTTTAAGAGGTCCTCGTGGTGGTATTATTCTTACTAATGATGAAGAGATTATTAAAAAGATTAATAAAACAATCTTCCCAGGTATTCAAGGTGGACCATTAATGCATGTAATTGGTGCTAAAGCTGAATGTTTCTATGAAGCCTTACAACCTGAATTTAAAACTTATCAAAAACAAGTTTTAAAGAATATTAAAGCTATGAGTGATGAATTTATTAAACTTGGTATGAAAGTAATTTCAGGCGGTACGGATAATCATCTAATATTACTTGATGTATATAATTCTCTTGGTTTAACTGGAAAGGAAGCTGAAAAACTTCTTGATAAATGTCATATAACTGTTAACAAGAATACGATTCCAGGCGAAACACTTAGTCCAATGAAGGCAAGTGGAATTAGAATTGGAAGCCCAGCAATGACGACAAGAGGATTAAATGAAAATGACTTTAAAGCTATTGCTAAATATATATATGAAATATTAACTAATAAAGATGATTCTAAAAAATTAAAAGAAATTACAAAGAATGTTTTACTTCTTGCAAGACGTTATCCAATAAAGGGTATATAGTATGAACGAATTAACAGAAGATGAAGTCGTTTCTTATTTATATAATTGTACGCCTCTTCCTGAAGAAGTAGTAGTAACAACATATGATTTAAAAAATTTCTTATTATATCAAGGAGACTTACCTGAAAAATATAATATTATTAAAAGAGAATTAATTTTAATAAGAAATAATTTTAGAAGAACTATTAAATATTTAAGTCACATATATATTTTAAAGTTAGTTGCAATTTTTTTAACATATCGTCTTAAAGGTAATACATTACCTCGTAAATATATTTCTTTTCTTGTAACTAATCATTATGATAGTTCTATTAGTATTTTAGAATTTTCTAATTATTTTGTATTTGTTTATATGCCAGAAAAGTTAAATTTACTTACTCTTGATAAAAGGCGTATAAGGCATAAATTGTTATTTCATCTCTATATTGATGTATGTTGTGATTTATATACTAATATTCATAGTGGTTTTGAAAATAGTGAAATAAGTGAGATTTTAGATTTTATGAAAAAATATCCTTTAAGAGATCAAAAAGTAGTTGATATTGGTGAAATGTTAATAGGTTTCTATTATTTAAATCATAAAAATTATAATTTAACTTTAGATGACTTAACTTATGCTTTAAATTCTCGAGAAGGAATAGATTTTTATCTTGAAGCTAATAATATTGATGTAGAAATGATTGATGATCAAATGATTTTGTCTTTCTTTAGAACTGGTAAGACTTTTAAAAGGATAACTTGACAAATTAAGTTAAATTGTTATAATTAAGTTGTAATTTAAATCAATGAGATGGAGAAGTAGTTATTGATGCGACTTGTAGAAAGTAACTGGTTGATGAAAAGTTATAGTTAATAAATAATGAATGGACCATCGAGAGATTTAGGGAATGAAGTATCTAAATACGGAAACTTACCGTTATATAAGTAATGTATGATAGTACATTTATTAGTGGCGATAGGTAACTCTTATTCTAATATGAATAAGAGTTTTTTTATGAGGAGGTGTAGTATGAAAGATATTATTCTAACCGGAGATCGACCTACCGGAAAATTGCATTTAGGTCATTATGTTGGTTCACTTATGAATCGTGTTAAATTGCAAAATGAAGGCAATTATGAAAAGATGTATGTTTTTATTGCCGATAGTCAAGCTTTAACAGATAACTTTGATAATCCAGGAAAAGTAAGAAGTAATATTCTAGAAGTTATGCTTGATTATTTAGCAGTAGGACTTGATCCAAAGAAAGTAACATTTTTTATCCAATCAATGATACCAGAACTTACGGAATATACATTTTATTTTATGAACCTAGTTACTGTAAATAGGTTAATGCGTAATCCTACTGTAAAAAATGAAGTATCTCAAAAGAATTTTGGTGAAAGTATGCCTTCAGGATTTTTAAATTATCCAGTATCACAAACTGCTGATATTACGCTATTTAATGCAACTGTTATTCCTGCAGGTGTTGATCAAGAACCAATGATTGAACAAGCTAATGAAATTGTTCGTAAGTTTAATTCTATCTATGGAGAAACATTAAAAGAATGTAAGATTTTATTACCTGATAATGAGGTATGTTGTAGATTACCTGGTATTGATGGTAATGCTAAAATGAGTAAATCTCTTGGAAACTGTATTTATTTGTCAGATTCAATGGAAGAATTACATGATAAAGTTATGAAGATGTATACAGATCCTAATCATATTAAAGTAACTGATCCTGGTAAGATTGAAGGAAATATTGTCTTTACATATCTTGATGCTTTTTGTACAGATAATAATTATTTTAAAAAGTATTTACCTGATTATAAAAACTTAGATGAATTAAAAGATCATTATAAACGTGGTGGTTTAGGTGATGTAAAAATTAAAAATTTCTTATTTAATATTTTAAATGAAATATTAACGCCAATTCGTGAAAAGAGAGAAGAGTTATCTAAAAATCCCGAAGCAATATATGAAATTCTTAAAAAAGGAACAGAAGAAGCACAAATGGTTGCTAAAGAAAATATTAAATATTTTAAACAAGCTATGCAAATTGATTATTTTGATTAATTATTAACAGTTGTTATAACAACTGTTTTTTCTTTTCAAATCGTCTAATTTCTTGACATAAAACGGGGTTTAATTTATCATTTAATAGTGTAGGATGTGATAATATGTATCTAAAAAGCATAGAAATCTCAGGATTTAAATCTTTTGCAGATAAAATTGAAATAGATTTAGATAATAATATATCATGTGTAGTAGGACCTAATGGTAGTGGTAAAAGTAATATTGTTGATGCTGTAAGATGGGTACTTGGTGAACAATCAATCAAATCTCTTCGAGGAGATTCCCAAATGATTGATGTAATATTTGCAGGATCTAAAACAAGAAAACCTCTTAATGTTGCTTATGTTACTTTAACTTTTGATAATAGTGATCATTATATTCCTATTGATTATGATGTTGTATCTATTAAAAGAAGATTATATAGAACTGGTGAAAATGAATATTTTCTAAATGGAACCAAATGTCGTCTTAAAGATATTACAGAATTATTTATGGATACAGGTGTAGGTAAAAGTTCTTTTAATATCATTTCACAAGGAGAAATTAGTAGAATATTATCTAATTCTCCAATGGAAAGACGAGCTATTATTGAAGAAGCAGCAGGTATTATTAAATATAAAACAAGAAGAGAAGAAGCTTTAAGAAAGTTAGATCGAACTCTATCAAATATTGAAAGAGTAAATGATATTATTAATGAAATAGAAGGAAGAGTTGAACCTCTTCGTGAACAAAGTGAACAAGCAACAAAATATCTAGAAATAAAAAAGAACTTAAAAGAAGTTGAAGTAAGTTTACTTGTTTATGAAATTACTAATATTAATAATACATATCAACAAAATAAAAAAGAAATTGATGATTTAAATAAAAAAATATTAGAGTTAAATACTAAAATTAATAGTACTGAAATTGAAGAATTAAAAGTTAAAAGTTTAGAATATGAAAAAAAGATTAATGAATTAAATGATAATTTATTAAAACTTACACGTGAAGAAGAAGAATTAAATAGTCAAAGACAAATGATTAAAGAACGTAGTAAGTATGATTCTAATGATATTAAAGTTCATGACAATATTAATTTATTAAAAGAAAAAGAATTAAGTATAAATACCGATATTAATTTATTAAATAAAGATTTAGAATTAAAACAAAATGAATTTGATAATTCTAAAAATAAATTGCAAGATTTAGTTAATAAATTACATGATATTAAAGTTAATAAAGATAATAATCAAAAAGAATTTAATATTAAAAATAAAGAATATTTAGAGAATAAGAATAAGATTAGTGTTATTAAAGATAATTTACAAAATAATGGAACATTAAATAATAATGTTAAAAGAGTTCTTAATAATCCAAGACTTACAGGTATTCTTGATACATTTGGTAATATTTTATCAATTGATACAAAATATCATCGAGCTCTTGAAGTAAATATTATTAATAGTAAAAACTTTATTATTACTGATAATGAAGAAAGTGCTAAAGAAGCTGTTAATTTCTTAAAAAATAATTCTTTAGGAAGAGCAACTTTCTTTCCATTATCTGTTATTAAACCTAAAGGTGTTGATTATGAAATACTTGATTTAATTGAAGATGATAAAGATTATCTAGGAATACTATCAGAATTTGTTATCTATGATGAAAAATATCGTAATATTGTTTTAAATCTTTTAGGTAATATATTAGTTGTAACTGATTTGGATGCAGGTAATAAATTATCTAAGATGATTAATAATCGTTATCGAATTGTAACATTAGATGGTGATATTGTTAATGTTGGTGGTAGTATCACTGGTGGTAGTATGAGAGATTCTATCTCACCAATTAGTTTAAAAAATGATCTTGCAGACTTAGTTAGCAAAGATAATATTTTAGAAGTTGTAATTAATGATATTACTAGTAATATTACTAAATTAGAAAAAGACATTATTATGATTGAAGAAGATATTTATAAAGAAAGAATAAATAATGTATCTTTAGAAGAAAATGTTAATAATATAAAAGCAAGTATTGAAAGAAAAAGAGAAAGATTAAAAGAAATACGTTCAGAGTTATCTAATTTAGATAGTTTAAGAGAAAATAATATTTCTTTAGAACAAGATAAATTAAATAATTTATATTATCAAAAACATGAAGAAAAAGAACTTCTTAATAAAGAGTTAGATAATTATAAAAATTTAGAGGAAGAAATAAAACAAGGAATCTTAACAAAAGAAGCTGATTATCGACTTCAAAATAGTGAGTTAAGAGAACTAGAAAAAGAATTAAAGAATAAAGAACTAGATATTTCTAAGATGGATTTTAAATTAGATAATGATTTAAATGTATTATCTACTGAATATGAAATAACATATGAAAAAGCTAATGATGAATATAGTCTAGATATGGATCCAAAAGATGCAAGAACTTTAGTAAACAAATATAAAAATGAGTTAAAATCATTAGGAATGGTTAATCTATTATCAATTGATGAATATAAAGAAGTTAATACGAGATATGAATTTTTAACTAGCCAAAGAAATGATTTATTAAATGCTAAAGAAACTTTATATTCTATTATTGAAGAGATGGATAATGTTATGCAAGAAGAATTCAAAAAGACTTTTGATGAACTTCAAGTTGAATTTCAAAAAGTATTTAGAGAATTATTTAAAGGTGGAGATGCTTCCTTAAAATTAACAAATCCTGATAATATACTAGAAACAGGTGTAGATATCTATGCTAGTCCTCCAGGAAAGAGTTTAAAAACAATTACTTTACTTTCTGGTGGTGAAAAGACTTTAACAGCGATTAGTTTGTTATTTGCAATATTAAATATCAGAACTGTACCATTTTGTATCTTTGATGAAGTTGAAGCTGCTTTAGATGAGGCTAATGTTGATATCTTCGGTCATTATTTAAATAATTATCGAGATGTTACGCAATTCTTATTGATAACTCATAAAAAAAGGACAATGGAATATGCTAAGACACTTCATGGTATTACAATGCAAGAATCTGGTGTTTCAAAACTAGTTAGTGTAAAATTAGAAAATCAAGAGTAATCTTGATTTTTTTATTGTTAAATGCTAAAATAACCCTCCAGAGGTTTAGATGGAAACAATCATTAATAAAATTAATAAAAATGAATTAATTGATCAAGAAGACTTTCGTAGTCTTGCCTTATCTTTTTGTGATAAAAAAGGTTTTCCTTATTTATTAAAAGATATTTCTTTTGATGATGATTTTCATGATATTGCAGCTTATAAACCAAGAAGTAGAATATTAGTGTTTAATTTTGATAAAGTAAAAGAACTTGCTATTAAAACTTCAAAATCTCTTCAACAGATATATGGTATTCCCGATGAATCAATAAATCATTTTTTCAATTTTAATCTTTTATATGTTATTTATCATGAATTAAGACATATTGAGCAAGATTATGATAGAGATTGTAATGTTAATAATAATCCAGCTTTTACATATTTGTATGATATTTCAATAGTAGCTGGAAGAGATCACTCTATATATACAAAATTTCATGATTTGTTTCCTATTGAGATAGATGCTAATAATTATGGTTTTATTTATAGTTATATGACACTTTTAAATACAGATATTTCACCTAGAGAAAAAAAGATTTTATTATTACAAGTTTATAATAGTATTTTACTTCGATATAAAATAGAAAATAAAAAACTTATTTCGCCAATTGAACTTTTTAATGATAATGTTGGTTTAATTAGTTTAGAACATTTATTTGATTTAATTAAAAAGAGTAAAATTGATTCTTTTGATAAATTAGTTCATGGATTACCTGTTAGTAAATATGATCATTATAAAATGTATGTAAAGAAAAATAGAACATTAAAAACAATTAATAGATGATTTTTAAAAATATGTGTTATACTTATAATAGGTGATAGTATGAAAAGGAATAATAAAGGTTTTGCTATATCAATTATGTTATATGCAATGGTTTTATTAATCGTTACAATTTTTTATATTATTTTAGCTATTGTAAAAAATAGATATAATACCAGTGAAGTATTAGTTGATGAGGCTGTTAAATATATGGAAGAAAACGATCCTTATGCAGCTGCATCTGATAAAACAGCGCCTATTGTTGTCTTTGATCATAATGGTTTAACGGTAGGTGATAGTCTTAATTCTACTAATTTTAAAATTTATTTATTTGATTCTGATGAAAATTTGAGTTCAAGTGGTATTTCTTTAAAAGCAAATAATGAATCAAAATCACTTATTTGTAGTCCACAAGGATCTGGTAAGCGAGTATATATGTGTTATCCAAATGGTGATATTAATATTACTGATGATTCGATTAATATAGAGGTAACTGCTAAGGATGATATGGAAAATACAACAGTAGAGAAAAAGACGTATTATCGTCCTTCACCTCCAACATGTGATCCAGTTACTGTTATTGATGAAAAGACTTGTAATCAACATGTCAATACTTGTCAGCCACTAAACTATACTACAAATGGTCTGGGTGTTAAAACATATGGTGTTTTACTAGGTGATTATGCTATTTATCAAATAAAATGTAGTAGTAATTCTGGTATAGATGCCTTCTTTAGTGACGGTGATATTTCATCAAGTGATGGTTCTTTAAATGAATTTAAAGTAACAACAGAGCGTAACGGAAATGAGGTTACAATTAAAATTATTGTTCGTGGTGTTAAAGCTACTGATTCAACAGTTATTAAAGTAAAAGGTGCAGCTGATGGCAATATAAATATTTGTGATAGTTATACTGCTTCAACAAATTCAAATTGTCGAACCGTTCAATTACCATTAATTAAAGTTACTCCAGCAGCAGCAACGCATTAAAAAAAGAAGTAAAAATTTTTACTTCTTTTTTATATCCAATATTATTGGTAAAATAATTGGATGACGTCCTGTTAATTCATTTATATAATTGCTTATTTGAAATGATAAATAAGTTTTAATATCTGTAAAATTAACATTATTTTCTTTTAGTTTTTCGATAATTGATAAACTTGATTTAACTTCAATCATTTTTAATAATTCTTCATTTTTGTTGACTTGAATAAATCCTCTTGTTGTTATTGCTGGTTTAATTAATAGTTTTCTATTTTTCATATCAATGTTAGCAATAATAACTAAAATACCATCAGCTGCCATAATACGACGATCTCTTATTACTTGTGATGCTATTTCATTAGCATGTTCGCCATCAACATAAATATCATCTTGTTTAATTGATGGACCTTTTGTAATAACGTGATTATTGAGAAGTAGTGAGTCGCCATTTTGAAGAATAAAAGTATTATTTTTATCAACACCACACATTATTGAGATATCAGCATGATTTTTAAGCATACGATATTCACCATGGAATGGTAACATATATTTTGGTTTAATTAATCTAACCATTAATTTTAATTCTTCCATATTAGCGTGACCTGATGCATGGATATCATTAATATCACCATTTGTAAATACTTTAACACCACGTAAATATAATTTATCAATTGTTCTATTTACTCCCATGGCATTACCAGGGATTGGACTTGATGAGAAAATAACAACATCATCTGGTCTTAACTTAATTGACTTATGTTCACCATCCGCAATTCGTGATAATGCTGCAAGTGGTTCTCCTTGACTTCCAGTACATAATAAACATACATCTTTTGGTGCTAAGTTATTTGCTTCTTCAGGAGTTATAAATAGTTCTTTATGATTGATATAACCTCCTTCAATGGATATTTCAATATTATTTTCCATACTTCTTCCGAAGATACAAATTTTACGCTTATGGTTGTAACATGTTTCAACAATATGCTTTAGTCTATAAATATTAGATGCAAAAGTTGCAATGATAATTCTTTCGTTAGTAAATTTATCAAAGATTTCATTAAGAGATTCATCTACTTTAGATTCACTCATTGAAACTCCTGGATTTAGGGCGTTTGTTGAATCACTTACTAGTAAGTCAACACCTTCTTCACCAATTCTTGCCATTTTATGCAAATTAGCCATTGGTCCAATTGGTGTCATATCAAGTTTAAAGTCACCTGTTGTAACAATTGTTCCATTTGGTGTTTTAATTCTAATTCCATGGGAATCAGGAATAGAGTGAGTTGTTAAATAAAAATCAACTTCAAAATATTTGAACTTATAAACATCATCACTTTTATAAGTATATAAATTATCATATCGAATGTTTTTATCGTTTAATTTCATTCTAATTAATTGAGCAGCTTGATTTGGCGCATAAATAGCTGGAATATTAACACTTTGTAATAAAAAAGGAATACCTCCTATATGATCTTCATGACCGTGTGTTATAAAAAGAGCTTTAATTTTATCTTCATTTTCTTTTAGAAATGTATAATCTGGTACAAGATAATCAACACCAAAAGTTGACATATCGGCAAATGAGATACCAGCATCGATAATAATCATTTCATCTTTATGAATAACGGCATACATGTTTTTACCGATTTCACCTAAGCCACCCAAAATTAGAAATTTTGTTTCTTTATTCATTTTTCTCCTTTCTTTAAAGAACTATTTCGTATCGATTATACACTTATTTTTTATGAATGTCTATATTTTTAATTTTTAATAAATGTAAAAAGATGAAAAAAGAATAAATAATTCTTAATAAATTATTGATATTATTATATAATTATTTGTATGGGAGGAAATTTGTGAATAATAATGTAATTGATGAAATTAGAAATAAATTAGATATTGTAAACGTAATTTCTTCTTATATATCATTAGAAAAAAAAGGACGTAATTATTTTGGCTTATGTCCTTTTCATGATGATCATTCACCTAGTTTATCAGTTTCACCTGAAAAGCAAATATATAAATGTTTTGTTTGTGGTGAAAGTGGTAATGTTTTTAACTTTGTGATGAATTATGAACATATAAGTTTTAATGAAGCGTTATCACTACTTGCTCATGAAGCAGGAGTTGATATTAACGTTAATACAAAGAGTACAGATAAATTTGATAAATATTATCAAATGATGGATCTTGCTAATGACTTTTATCAAAATAATTTAAATAGTAAAGAAGGAAATATAGCAAGAAAGTATTTACAAGATCGTAAGCTTGATGGGGAAACTATTAAAACTTTTAATATTGGTTTATCTCTTGAAAAACGTGATATTTTAACTAATTTATTATTAAGTAAAGGCGTATCTCTTGAAGAACTTAATGATATTGATTTATCAAATACTAATCATGATAGTTTTATTAATAGAATAATGTTTCCTCTTCATAATGCTAATGGTAAAGTAATTGGTTTCTCAGGAAGAATATATCATGGAGAAGATCTTAATAAATATCAAAATACTAAAGAAACAATAATTTTTAAAAAGAGAGAAAACTTATTTAATTATCATAGAGCCCGAGAAGAAATTAGAAAAAGTAAAAGCTTAATTGTTATGGAAGGATTTATGGCTGTAATAAGAGCTTATACTGTTGGAATAAAAAACTGTATTGCGACAATGGGAACAGCATTATCTATCGAACAAGCAAATTTAATAAAGAAATTAAGTTCTAATATTTATTTATGTTATGATGGTGATAGTGCAGGACGTAAGGCAACTCTTAATAATGGTGAACAATTTTTAAAGATGGGTGTTAATCCCAAAGTAATAATATTATCGGATAATTTAGATCCTGATGATTATATTATTAAATATGGCAAAGAAGCTTTTCAAAAATTAATTGATAATGCTATTAATTTTACAGATTATAAGATAAAATCTTTAAAGAGTAATTATAATTTATCAAGTGTTAATGACAAAACAAATTATGTTAATCAAGTACTACTTGAAATCAGTAAAGAAAAAGATGAAATTAAGCGTGAAATTATGCTTAAAAATCTTGCAAGTGAAACTGATATATGGTATAATACGTTGGAAAAAAAGTTATTTTCGATGCTTGAAAAAAATGATAAACATAGTAATAATGATGAAATAATTGTTAAACCAAAAAAGCAAGATGGTTTAAATAGAGCAATGGATTCACTTGTATATTATATGTTAAATAGTATTGAAGCAATAACTTTTATTGATGATAGTAGTGTATATATTCCAAATAAATCAATTCGATTTATTATTAATGAAATAATTGCCTACTATAATAAATATGGTAAGATTAGTGAAGCTGATTTTTATACATATTTAATGGATGAGAAAGAGTTATTAGATGTCTTAAAGAAAATCTTATCTAGTGATTATCCGGCCTTTTCAATGGATGTGTTGAAAGAGAATGTGAAGGCGATAAGGAACTATAATGTTTTATCGGAAATTAAAAAGTTAGAAAACTTGATTAAAGAAGAGCCGGATATTAATGAACAAATTAAATTAATGGATAAGATAAGAGATTTAAAACTATTAGAGGAAAAAGAATAATGGAAGAAGAAATTAGAACTTTTAAAGTAACTTTTAACACAAATGGTGGTGATACAATCTCCCCAGTTATGGTTGAAGAAGGAGAAAGAGTAAAGAAACCTAAAGATCCAGTAAGAAGTGGTTATACATTTATTGGATGGTTTACGAAAGAAGGAGAATATAATTTTAAAGAAGAAGTATTCTCTAATCTTACTTTAAAAGCAGAATGGGAAAAAAATCGTATTAAATCAATTGATGATCGTAAAGAATCGCTAATTGCCTTAGGTTTGGAAAAAGGTTATGTAACATATGAACAATTAGCAGAAGAATTAAAAGGATTAGATATAGATGCTGATACTTTAAATGATTTGTATGATAGTTTCTTAGAAAAAAACATTCAAATTGTATCTGAAGATGAATTATCTGGTAATGTGACTGACGCTGATTTAATTGAAGAACCAGATGACATTTTGGAAGAATTATCTAATTCCAAAGATATTAAAATAAATGATCCTGTAAGAATGTATTTAAAAGAAATTGGTCGTATAAACCTTCTTACTAGTGATGAAGAATTTGAGTATGCTCGTCGTGCTGAAGAAGGAGACGAGTATGCTAAAAAGATGCTTGCTGAATCTAATCTTCGTTTAGTTGTATCTATTGCAAAACGTTATGTAGGACGTGGAATGTTATTCCTTGATTTAATTCAAGAAGGTAATATTGGCCTTATGAAAGCTGTAGATAAATTTGATCCAAGTAAAGGATATAAGTTTTCTACATATGCCACTTGGTGGATAAGACAAGCTATTACGCGTGCTATTGCTGATCAAGCAAGAACAATAAGAATTCCTGTTCACATGGTTGAAACAATTAATAAACTTGCGCGTATTCAAAGACAATTAACACAAGAATTAAATAGAGAACCTAGTGATGAAGAAATCGCTAAGAAAATTGGTATATCTGTTGATAAGGTTCGTGAAGTATATAAAATATCACAAGATCCCGTATCTCTTGAAACACCTATTGGTGAAGAAGATGATAGTCACTTAGGAGATTTTATTAAAGATGAGCGAACAATGTCACCAGAAGAATATGCAACAATTGAAATGTTAAAAGAAGAACTTAGTGGCGTACTTTTGACTCTTACAGAACGTGAAGAAAAAGTATTAAGACTTCGATTTGGACTTGATGATGGTCAATGTAGAACTCTTGAAGAAGTAGGACAAGTATTTAATGTTACTCGTGAACGTATAAGACAAATTGAAGCTAAAGCTTTAAGAAAATTACGTCATCCATCACGTTCAAGAAGACTTAAGGATTTCTTAACTGACTAATGATAAAATTAAATAAGCGCTTAACAACCATAAGCGCTTTTATTCTTGAAAATGATAAAGTAATTGATATTGGTTGTGATCATAATTTGCTAGCAATATATATGTATCTTGAAAAAGGTATAAAAATTGTTGGTAGTGATATTAATAGTGAACCACTTAATATCGCTAGAAATAATCTTTCTAAATATGATCTATCAAATACTTTAGAATTAAGACTTGGTGATGGTATTAGTACCATAAAAGATGAAGATACTGTTGTTATTTCAGGTATGGGTGGAATTACTATTACGAAGATACTTGAAAATATTAATAATTATAATATTAAAAAACTTATTATTTCACCTAATGATAATTTTCCATTAACAAGAAAATTTATAACCAATAAAGGGTTTATCATTGATAAAGAAGTAATGGTATGTGAAAATAATAAGTATTATTTAGTTAGTGTCTATAAAAAGGGAAAAGAAGAAATAAATTATTTTTTTGGAAAATTAGATTTAACTAATAAAGATAATATTAATTATTTCAATTATGTTATCGAAAAGAATAATAGAATAATTAGTAAGTTAAATTATAAACATCCAATTTCAAAAATAAAATTAAAGTTAGAAAACAAAAAGATTATAATGGGTATAAAAGAAAGGTTGAAAAATAATTAATAATTTTATTTTAAAAGATTATATTTTGGTTAAAAACTTAAAAGAAGATTTAAGAGATTCTAAAAAGAACCTTGATAATATAAGTGTATCTGATTTTTATGTGAAATTGATTATAATGTGAAAGGTATATCCTCTATATAATGGAGAGAATGCTGAGACTAATTCCCCAATAGGAAGCATATATAGAAAGTGTTTTAATACGATTATTAATGCTTGTGAACAACACGATATTAGAGAAAATCAATTATTTTTTATTGCTGATAAAGAAAAAATAAAATTATTAAAATAGTATTTTATTGAAGTAGGAATTTCCTACTTTTTTTATTTGATTTTTTTAAAATCATGTTATAATAGAAAACATTAAAAAAAGAAATAAAATATATTATATTTTTTAGATTAATAGAATATACTAATAAAACTATAATAAATGAGGAGATATTATGAATCTATATTTATATTCTTTAGATTCTTTCAAAGAAGCACTAAAGAAACAAGAAAAAAATGAAGAAAGGTCCTATGTTCTTATTAAGGATTTGAATGATAATTATAATTTTTTAAAACATATAGATGAGTATACGGTAAATCATGCTGATCTTTATTCTTACCTTGTAGAACCATTTTTAAAAAATTTAAATAGTTCACTTGTATCAATATTTCAAGCGAGTATTCCTTTTGATGGTATGAAAATTACAGGAGGATCAGGACTTGTTCTAAATTATAAAAAATATCATGAATTGTTTGAAGAATTTATACAATACTATTTTGGTTTAGAAAAAAACTTAAAACAGAATGAACGTTTATCCAATTTTATTAGAACTAAAGTTAAAGATTTAAAGATAGATGATGTTGCTTATAATTGGGCTCCACTTAATTTAAGTTATATACCATATTTAAGAATTGGTGATGAAAAGAAACCACTTTTTCCATCATTTGATTTTGGTATTAAAAAACAATCTTTTACTGAAACTGTTAGATTTGATAAATTTCTTCAAGGAATAAATAATTATGGTTATAGTTTAACTTATAATGGTGTTGAAATAAAAACATTTGATGATTATTTTAATGGGGTTATTTCAACAACGGATTTTAGTAATCCTTTATGTATTGATGTTGATTTAAGAGATAATAATAATATAAGAAGATAATAATTAATTTTATTATCTTTTTTTGTACAATTTGTTGTTTTACTAATATGATTTCTATATAATTATACTTGGAGGGTATGAGATGGAAGAACTATTAGTTAAATTAAAAAACAAATTAAAAGAACGTGAATGCAGTTTAGAAAGTTTAGCACAAGAATTTGATGTATCTGAACTAGAAATTATGGGATATATTAGAATTCTTAAAACAAATGGTGAAAATATTAATATTACTAAAAAGAAAGATGGTATTTACATTGAAAATTTTGGTGATAATAAAGTAAGTAATCATAATACAAAAACAATTATTAATGATGAGGAAGAATATAAAATTCTTTTAATAAGCGATACAAGATTATGTTCTAAATTTGAACAAATATCTATTTTAAATAATATTTATCAAGTAGCAAATGATATGGGTATCAAAACAGTTCTTCATATGGGAGATTTAACGGAAGGTATATATTTTGGAAAACATAGAATATATAATCAAACGGTACTTCATCATAACCCTGATACTCAAGCTTTATATGTTAAAAATAATTATCCATATATAAAAGGAATGACGACATATTTTATTACAGGAGAGCATGATTTATCATTCTTAAAATCAAAATCACGTGAAGATATTGGTGCTGATATTGCTAATCTTCGTGAAGATTTAGTATATTTAGGCCAAAAAAATTGTATGATTTATCTTCAAGATTCTGATGGACATAAACCTATAACTATTGATATGCGTCATCCTGATGAAAAAATTGCATATACGATTTCTTATAAACCACAAAAGATTGTTGATGCTATGCGTAGTGAAGAAAGACCAGATATTTTAAACTTTGGTCATTTCTTAGTTCAAGATACGTTTAGCCATCATGATGTATTAATAAATCAAGTACCATCACTAGTTGCAACGACTCCAGAGATGGTTGATAATGGCTATAATAATGTTATTGGCGCAACGATATTAACGCTTCATTTTGATAAAACAAAGAAACAATCTAAGTTAGTTCATGTTGATAGAATGTTTGTTAATTATCGTACTGTAAATAATGATGATTATCGAAAGTTTAGAGTATTGCATGAAGATGAAAAAGTTTTAAGAAAGGGCCGTAAATAATGAGTGATGATGTTTTAGCAAAAAAAATCTTAAAGGATTTACGAAAAAAAACCAATTATACATCTCTTCTTGAAAAATATGGAATAGATGAAATAAAACTTGAAGGTATTCTTCAATTATTAGAACTTGATGGATATGAATTTAATATTAATGAAGATGATAATAATCGCATAATTAGTAAAAAAAATACGCACAATAGTGAACGTACAATTAAACAACCAATGAGTGAACTTGAGCATATTAAATTATGTGTTGTATCAGATACACATATGGGTAATAAGTTAGAACAAAGACATTTATTAAATAAAGTTTATGAAATGGCTAAAGAACGAGGAATCGATACTGTTTTACATTGTGGTGATGTTGTTGATGGTGACTATCGAAATAAGCGTCCAGCTCATCCATATGATTTATTTGCTCAAGGAGCTAGTCAACAACTTGATAATGTTCTTTATAATTATCCAAAAGTTGAAGGTATAACAACATATTTTATAACAGGAAGTCATGATGATACACATTATCTTAATGGTGGTTTCTCTATGGGAAAAGGTATTTCTGATGGTCGTGAAGATTTAGTATGGCTTGGACCAGATCAAGCAATGTTTTATGCAGGTGCTGCTCGTGTGCCTATTCTTATTAAGCATCCTGGAGGTGGTTGCTCTAAAGCATATTCTTATAAACCTCAAGAAGCTATTAATAAATTAGAAGAAAAAACTAAACCAAAGATTTTATTAGAAGGACATTATCATAAATCATATTGTATGTATTATAATGATATTTATGCAATTCTAGTACCTTGTTTAGTTGATCAAACGCAATTTATGAAAAAAGGTGATTTACAAAATGTTGTAGGTGCTGTTTTCTTAGATTTATATGTAAATAAACATGCGGATATTGAATATTTTAATTATGATGAAATAAGATTTACTGATAAAGATATTGTCGAAAATGACTATTTACAAGCAAAGAGATTAGTTTTAAAATAAAATTAATCTTTTTTTATATTTTGGAGGTTTGAAATGATATATATAGTACGACATGGACAAACTGATTGGAATATTGAACATCGTATTCAAGGACATCAAGATATTCCCTTAAATGATAAAGGAGTAGAGGAAGCAAATTTCTTAAAAGATGAACTATCTAATGTTGATTTTGATTTAGTCTTTTCAAGTCCTTTAAAACGAGCTTATAAAACAGCAGAAATAATAACAAATAAACCTATTAGAATTGATGCTCGTTTAATTGAAAGATATAATGGTAAACTTGAAGGTTGTAACGATTTAGATTTAATTAAAAATCTTCCTTGGAATGAAGATATTGATACAATTTATGAATATGAAAAGTTTAGTGATCTAAGAAATAGAGTATATAATTTTTTAGATGAAATAACAAATAATTATCCAAATAAAAATATTTTAATAGTAACACATGCGGGAACCGGCATTCATATTCGTTGTTACTTTGAAGGAGAACCTGAAAACAAGAATTATGATGCATATCGTATTCATAATTGTGAAGTACTTAAATATGAGAATAAGAAGATATAGTAATTATATCTTTTTGTTTGACAAAAATTATCTTTTTTAATAAAATAAACGTCTTGTGAGGGAATCTTATGTATTATATTAAAAAAGATGGTAATTTAGAACAAAAATTTAAAGTAATAGTTGATACTAAAAAACTTAAAGCGTTATTAGTATTACTAGATGAAGAATGTTATGTAAGACGTTTTGGTAAGAAACATTATTCTGATGGTGCCTTTAATGAAAGAGGTGCTATTGAAGTATTAGATAATGAAGTAAATAATGCTAATCAAAAAGTAAATGAAGCTTATAAGGTTGAAGGATTATGTGAGGGACTATACTGGCATCCTGGTCTTCCATATGATATAAAATATGAAGCTATATATAAAGATAGTGTATATTTAGTTACAATTATCAAAAAAATATTGAATTCTGTTCGAAGAAATGCTGATATTACAATGATTTTGAATGAATTAGAAAATTATCAAAATAGTGATGATTTTGTTAGTTTTGATGTTCGTTCCGAAAAAGCTCTTATGGACTTTCAAGCTAAACTTTTAGCTAATAATCCAAATGTTATTGAAGCCATTCATGCATATATTGATAGAAATATTGAAGCTAAATTAAATGAAAACTTTAATTTTAATAAACTATATGCAATATATTTAGAAGTTAAAAAATGTATTAACTATAATTTAGTTGAAGAAAAATATACTTATAAAACTAGATAATAAAGTCTAGTTTTTTATTTTGGAAGAAAACTTTTTTAGGTCATTTTATTGAACTTATTAGATAATCATTATATAATGAATATAGTAGGTGAATAATGAAGAAAATATTATTATTGATTATGTTATTTTTGCTTCCATTATATATTGTTAAAGCAGAAGAATTAAAAATTGATGTAGAAAGTATAAAGATTATTGATAAGTCTGATACACTTAAAGTTGTTGATCCAGTTTATGATAATAAGGAAGTTTTATCTAATATTCGATTTAATGAATTAAATGAGTATGTGACATATGAAATTGTTATTAAGAATAATGATGATGTTAGTCATACATTAAATAGTATTGAAGATGATAATAAGAATAATAATATTAAAATAGAGTATGATTATAGTAATGAACCTCTTGAATCATCTGAGTCGATGTCTATTAAAATGAATATAAAATATGATAATTTAGCTAAGAATGTTGATGTAGTTAAATTAGATGATATTGTTGTTAAACTAGTATTTAATGATGGCGAAAAAGAGATTAGTCCAAAAACTGGTGATAATATCTATCTTTATATTATTGCTGCTGTTATTGCAATGGTGATATTTGTTGTATCAATTATTTTGTTAAAGAAGAGTAAAAATAAAAATCTTCTTATTCTTCTTGCTTTATTATTACCAATATTTGTAGTTGCTAAAAATACTTTAAGCATTACAATTACCTTTAAAAATATAGAAATTGTAGGTAAATTTGATGTTTTTGAAGTTGATGTTGATTATGATAATGAATTAGAAAATGAAAAATTAAATATTAAATATGGTGATAAATTAGGTGAGTTAGAAGAACCAATGAAAGATGGTTATACTTTTATTGGATGGTTTGATGAAGATGATAATGAAGTCGATAAAGATACTATTGTTACTAGTGATTTAAATATTAAAGCTAAATATAGTACTAATGAATATATTATTCATTATTATAATGATAATGGTGTTCATAATAATGCTACTAAATATACTATTTTAGATGAAGTTATTTTATCTGATGATATAAAAGAAGGTTATGATTTCCTTGGATGGTATTTAACTGAAAATTTTGATGGTGATAAAGTAACATCTATTCCTAAAGGAAGTATTGGTGACAAAGATTTTTATGCTAAATTTCAAATTAAAGAATATCATGTAAGATATACTTATGAAAATGAAGATATTGATAATATTATTAAACATGGTGATAAAGTAGGAAGCTTACCTATACCTACTAAAGATGGTTATAATTTTATTGGATGGTATGACGAAGATAATAATAAAGTATCAGAAAATACGATTGTAACTAAAGAACTTAATTTAATAGATAAATATGAAATTATTAAATATAATATAACTTATAATACGAATGGTGGAGAAACAGATAATCCTATATCATATACCGTTTTAGATGAAGTAAATTTATCTAATGCTACAAGAAATGGTTATAAATTTCTTGGATGGTATTTAACAGAGACTTTTGATGATGATAAAGTAACATCTATTCCTAAAGGAAGTACTGGTGATAAAGAATTTTTTGCTAATTGGGAATTAGAGGAATATACAATAACATATAATTTAAATGATGGAGTACAAGAAGCTAATCCAATTACAAAATATTATATTGATTCTGATACTTTTGATTTGCCTTTACCAACAAAAACTAATAATCATTTTAGAGGTTGGTATCAAAATGAAAACTTTACTGGTGAAGCTGAAGTTCAAATTGAAAAAGGTTCTTATGGTAATAAAATATATTATGCTAAGTGGGAACCATATAAAGAATATTCAAATGAACCATTAAGTAAGGTTTTAACAGATGAGGCTGTATCTGATGGCGTTAAAAGTTTATTTGTTATTAATGAAGATGGAGTTCATTTTGTAAATCCATATGGTGTAACTAATGGTAATGGTTATTATTATCGAGAACCTACTAAAAATGATCAATATCCAATCTATTATTATCGTGGACAAGTGGCTAATAATAATGTTATTTTCGGAGGCTTTTGTTGGTTAATTGTTCGTACTACTGATGTTGGTGGAACGAAGATTATTTATAATGGTGTTCCAGAAAATGGTAAATGTTTAAAAACAGGTAAAGATACTTTTATTGCTTCAAAAGTACAATATAATACTAATAGGGTAGAAAGTATTGGTTATACTTATATGGGAACACATCCATTAACGGTTGTTCAAATGTCTACAATTGCTAATGGCTATGTTTTCGGTAATGATGTTAAATATGAAAATGGTAAATATAAATTAATAGATACGGTTACAAAAGATAGTACATTTACTAATAATGCAGATTCCTTTTTAACACATCATCATTATACATGTTTATCAACAACTGATGAATGTGAAGAAGTAAGATATGTATATATGTTAAGGGAACCACAAATTTGTTATACGAAATTAACTGGTGGTGAAAAAATTGAAGATCTTATTGAAAATAAGAATTTTGATGTCAATAATGATACTAATTCTAAAGTAAAAACTTCAATTGATACATGGTATAGTAATAATTTAGTTTCTAAAACAAATATGCTAGAGGATGCTGTTTGGTGTAATGATCGTAGTACTAGTCGTAAAGGTGGTTGGGATAAAGATACATCACCTTATGAAAAAGTATTCTTTAGTCCAACAGTTAGAGTATCAGAGACTTCTACACCAAGTGTCATTTGCCCAAATAAAAACGATAGTTATACTGTATCACCTGAAAAAGGTAATGGTGGCTTAACTTATCCAATTGCATTACTTACTGCAGATGAAGTTAATTTAGCTGGATATGCATGGTTCCAGAATAGTAACAATAACTATTTAGATAATGGTAATTTATGGTGGACAATGTCACCATCACTTCTAAGTGCTAATTATGCATATGTAGATGTTGTATATTCAATATTAGATAATGTTAATGTATCTTATACAACTTCTTCAGCAAGTTTAACATCTGGTGGTGTAAGACCAGCAATTGTTTTAAAGAATGGAACAATTATTCTCAATGGAAATGGTTCACGAGATAATCCATTTATAATTCAAGAATAAAACTAGATAATAAATCTAGTTTTTTTGTTGTAAATTGACTTTTTTCTTAATTTATGTTATAATATGCGAAAGTTTAAAGGGTTGGTATTTGAGTTATAATAGTGACTTAAAATATATATCATCCTAGTAAATAAAATGATTTTGTTTAAAAAATAAACTTATTTAAAAGTATGATATTACTTGTGGAGGGGTTATGAAATATCATAGTAGTGATGATAAAAATATTATTATTGGTGAAGACGATTATTTCTTTGCGCATGGTTCCTTTGGTAGAATTTATCCTTATAAGAACGACCAATGTATAAAGGTATATACAGAACAAACTAATATTTGTGATCTTAATGTTTTATCTGAAATTAAGAATTTACATTTATTTCATTTTGATGCTATAAAAGATTTTGTTTATGATGAAAATAATCAATTTGCTGGATATATTATGCCAAGATATAGTCCTTTTATTGCTGATTTTTATTCTATGAGTGTTAAGGATTTTTTAAGAATTTATCGAAGATTATTAGGAAATGTTCAAACTTTAACCGAACATCATATTTTCTTGAATGATATGTCATTAAAGAATACAACGGGTTATAGAGAAGATATAAAAATGGTTGATTATGATTTATATAATCGTACTAATTCACCAACTCTAGAATCATCAAATTATCAGCAATTAATCAATTTTTGGAATGAATTGTTTTCACATCAAAGAATTAAAAATGGTTATCAACGTGATATTTCTATTAAAGATATTGAGCGTATGTTTAAAACGGATAGTGATAATCCTTATACTGTTTTTGATGATGTTAAAGATAGCGAATATGTTTTTTATGCAATTAGAAAGAGGTAGTTATGAAAGAAGTAATTAATATAAAAGGTAAAAAATTCATTGAGCATGGTTGCTCAGGTGTTGTATTTGATTTAGGTAACGGTATGTGTTATAAACAAATCTTTAATGAAGAAAATACTAATACTTCTGATAAAGGAAATATTTTAAAAACAATAAATAATTTACATTTAAGTAACTTTTGTCGTATTGAAGAAATCTTTTATGATAGTAATGGTTATGTAGTTGGTTATACTATGCCAATCTATCATGAAGAAGGATTAGATGTTTTAGCTTTACCAAAAGATTATATATTAGATAGTTATCAAAATATTTATAATGGTGTATTAAAATTATCGGAAGAGGGAATCTTTATGGATGATTTTGGTAGTCATAATTCGTTTATTACCAAAGATGGTATAATTATTTTTGACTTTGATAAATATTCAAAACAAGATAATCCAGTTTATTTAAGACTTCGTAATTTAGCAAAATTAAACATCTTATTTAATCAAATATGTAAAGATGAAGCTTTATATAAACATTCTATATATGATCCAAGAGTTGTTGATGCCAATATTGATTTTTTATTTGGAGCAAGAACTAATCCTGAGTTTCTTAATGATGCTTTATCAAAATATCAAACGCCTATTGAATATTTAAAAGTTCATCATTAAAAATAAATATTTACTTATTTTAATTAATATATTATAATCTTATATGAGGTGTTTATATGAATCCAAAAGTATCAAAAGCAATCGGTATCTTTTTATTAATTGTAATGATTGGATCAATGATTGCAGGATTGTTAATATAAAAATAAACAGAGAAAAAGAAGAGTAGAATAAATTACTTTTATAGAGAGTAATAGTTTGGTGGAATATTACATTGTAATTATTTGAAGAAACTTTGGAGTTTAAATCGTTAATCGCGTTAAGATATTGAGTCTATTAAATAGGATGGTACCGTGCTAAAGCGCTCCTATATAATGGGCTTTTTTTAATAATAAGGAGGATTTTATGAATTTACATGATTTAGCAGAATTAATGTTTCCTAATGTTACGGAAACAGTAGAAGATATTGAGAAGAAATATCCAGAAAGAAATTTATCTGAAGGAGTAGAAGTAACAAGATTTGCACCGAGTCCAACAGGATTTGTTCATATGGGAAGCTTACTTTCTGCTTTTGAAGATTATAAAATAGCAAAAGATAGTGGAGGAATATTCTATTTACGTATTGAAGATACTGATCAAAAACGTAGTGTTGAAAATGGTATTAGTGGTATCATCAATGACTTAGCAGATTTTGAAATATATCCAGATGAAGGAATGATTAGTGAAACAGAGTCAAAGGGTAATTATGGACCATATATTCAAAGTGAAAGAAAACATATCTATGAAGTTTATGCTAAAAGTTTAGTAGAACGTGGTTACGCTTATCCATGTTTTTGTACGGAAGAAGAATTATCTGAAACAAGAGAAATTCAAGAATTAAATAAAGAACGTATTGGTTATTATGGAAGTTATGCTAAATGTCGTAGTCTAACAATTGATGAAGCTTGTGAAAAAATAAAGAACGGTGAGAAATTTGTTGTACGTTTCAAATCACCTGGTGATTTTAATAAGAAAATAGTATTAGAAGATCGTATGCGTGGTAAAATCGAATTCCCTGAAAATGATTTAGATGTTGTTATAATTAAATCAAGTGATGGACTTCCAACATATCATTTTGCTCATGCTGTTGATGATCATTTAATGCATACAACAACGGTTATGCGTGGAGAAGAATGGATTCCAAGTTATCCTATTCATCATCAATTATTTGAAGTTTTAGGTTTCAAAGAACCAAAATTTGCTCATCTAGGACTTGTTATGAAAATTGATGAAGAAGGAACAAGAAGAAAATTATCTAAAAGAAAAGATCCAGAAGCTAGTGTATCTTTCTATCATGAAAAAGGGATACCTGTTAATGCAACTAAACTTTATTTAACAACCATTGCTAACTCTAATTTTGAAGAATGGCTAATTAATAATCCTGATAAAGATTTATCAGAGTTTAAACTTGATTTTACCAAAATGAGTGAAAGTGGAAGTTTATTTGATGTTGAAAAATTATTTAATATATCAAAAAATTATATTAGTCGTATGACAAGCGAAGAATTATATGATAATTATCTTCCTTGGGCTAAAGAATTTGATAGTGAATTATATGAATTATTAGTTAATAATAAAGATTATGTATTAAAAGTATTTAGTATTGAACGTTATCAAGAAAAACCTCGTAAAGATTATTCTTGCTATTCTGATATTCGTAATGGTATTTGGTATATGTTTAAAGAATTATATACAAAACCAGTATATGAGTTTCAAAAGATAACAGATAAAGATGAAATATTAAATGTTATTGAAACATATTTTAATAATTATTATGATCCAAGTGATGATAAAGAAACATGGTTTAATAAAGTTAAAGAAATGTGTGATAAATTAGGTTATGCATCTAATATGAAAGATTATAAAAAGAATCCTGAAGCTTATAAAGGTAATGTTGCTGATATCTCAACAATTATAAGAGTAGGTATGACTAGTAAATCACAAACTCCAGATCTTTATGAAATCTTAAAATTAATTCATGATGATATCGAAAGAAGAATTGAAATTTTAAAAAATAATTATGAATGCTAAATAGCATTCTTTTTATTTTGTATTGATACTTATACCTTTTTGTGCTAATATTTAATTATAATAGGAGAGTAAAATGGGAAAAGAAGATAGACGTGATTGTACAAAAAAAGAATTTAGATTAGAAGAAACATCAGAAGCAATTAAGAATAATATTAGAGATAATCGTCGTAAGAGAAATATATTTGATGAAAACTTTGATGTTAAAGATAATATTAATAAGTTATTAGAAGATATTAATGTTTACATGGGTAAACTTGAAAAGGAAAAAAGTCCTAAAGTTGAGATTAACCTTGAAGAGATTACTAAAGATATTAATAAAAAATTAGCAAAATTAGATGATCAAAAAGAAGATGAACTTGAAAAGACTTTATATGATTTATCAGAAATATCAGCAATGATTAAAAAGACTATTGATAAATTAGAAAAAGACAAAGAGAAAAAACGTAAAAAAGCAATGTATTGTGATCAAGCTCGTAAAAACAAAAATAGGAGTACAAAAAAGAAAGTAAGTAAAAAATAGGTGATTTATATCCTGGCCAAATTGTGGTACAAATAATCCCATTGATGCAACTTTTTGATCTAATTGCGGTAGTTCTCTTACCGTAACTCCTGCTCCTAAAAAAATAAATATAAGAATTATGCAATGTATTATTGTTATAAATAGAAGTTATTTATTAACTTCTTTTTCTTTATTAATAAAAAAATGGTGTATAATGATTTTGTGAGGTTATATGAAAAAAGATGGGGCTAAAAAGAAGAAAATAAAAGTTAAAAAAAGTATTAAAATTATTATAATTATCTTTATAAGTTTAATTATAGTTGGTATTACATCTTTCTTTTTAATAAAACATTTTACAAGTACTACTTATAAATTATCAAAGTTAGGTTATTCCAAAGAAGATATTAAAATACTTAAAGAAACATTTAAAGAAGAAGAACTAAATAAAATTTTAGATAAAAAGTATCATAAAGATTATATTGTTGTTATTAAAGATAAACGTTTTCAAAAAGGTCAATATCTTGAATATTTAGATAGACTAAATAAAGGTGAAAACAAAGAAGATATTATTAATAATCTTGATCCTGTTGTTATTGATTTAAGAAAGAAAGATGGTTATCAAGAAGAATATTTAGGCGATTATTTAGATTATTTAGATAATCATCAAGATGATACTAAAGTTATAAATTATGTTAATTTCATGCATAAAATTAAAAAAAACAAAGATTATCTTGAAGATAATTTAGATGATTATATGAAATATTATTTAGACAATGAAACTAAAAGTGAAGATGATATTATAAAATATATTAATTTTAAAAATAAAATTATTAAAAATAGTTTATATAATGAAAAATATTTAGATAAATATATGGATTATTATATGAAAAATCAAAGTAAGACAGATGATTATATTATTAAATATATTAATTTTACTAATGAATTAGATAAGGGTAAGAATTATAATAAGAAATATCATCAAAAATATATAGATTATTATATAAAACATATGGATAAAAAAATTGATGATGTTATAAGTACTATTAATGCAGATGAAAAGAAAAAAGAAGATGCTGTTAAAGCACCATCTAAAGAAAAACCAATTGATATTTCATTAGTTGATGCAACTAAGTTTAAGAGTGCAACTTATTATATTGCAGATTATCAAGATCGTTATGTTGAATATCAAGCCAAAAATCCAAGTAAATCAACAAGTGAAGTTATTCAAGCAGTAAACTCTAATATTGATTATAAATTCTATACAAATATGAAGAGTACAAAAACAAGTGAAGGTTATTTAATGCTTGTAAATAAATTTTATACAGTAGGTAGTTCGTATGTTCCATCTAATCTTGTTAATGTAACAGGTGGTGGCAAACTTGAAAAAACTGCTGCAGCTCAATTTGAAAAGATGGTTCAAGCAGCTAAAAAAGATGGATATACATTAAAAAATGTTTCTGGATATCGTAGTTATAGTACCCAAAAGAGTTTATATAACAATTATAAAGCTCGAGATGGACAAACAAAAGCTGATACTTATTCAGCAAGACCAGGAAGTTCTGAACATCAAACAGGTCTTGCAACTGATATTAATACCGCATCAAGTGCAGCTCATTTTGAAAATACAAAGACTTATAAATGGTTAATTAATAATTGCTATAAATATGGTTTTATTCTACGTTATCCAAATGGTAAAACATATATAACTGGTTATAAGTTTGAACCATGGCATTATAGATATGTTGGTGTAGAAGCCGCTACTTATATTCATAATCATAATATTACTTTTGAAGAGTATCACGCTTATTTTGTAAGTCATTAATAGAAACAATCATGTCAACATGATTGTTTTTTTCTATCGTGATTCTTATAATAAATGACATTGGAGCGAATATGAAGAATCAAGAATTATATACTATTTATAAAAATATAAATAATTTAGATAACCCAATGTATCGATTTATATCTTATTTTTTATCATTTAAAGATACTTATAAGCACTTTCTTGAATTACATGAAGAAGCTGTTAAATTATTAAAAGAAGGTTTCCCTTTTCAAAAAATAAATCCAACTTTTTTTCAAATTATTGATAAATATTGTGGTGGAGATGAAGAACTAATCTTAGATTTCTTTAGAAATTTATATATCGTTGATGATTATGACAAATTTGCTTCTTTTATTTCTGATATGTGCTATACATATGCATTTTTACGAAATGAAAAAAAATTAAAAGATGCTAATCCCGAATTTTATAATTTATATATTTCATTTATAGATATTCTTGAGATGATTGCTGAGTATGCTAGAGGTGATGATAGATTTTATCTTTCGGAAATATCTTTTAGTTTACTTGCAATTGAATGGGTAGATGGTACAGATAATTATGATTCAGTTTATGCAAAAATTAAAGATATTTTAAGTTGTGGTATATCAGTTGAAGACTTTTGTACAGTATACGGCATAAAATATGATTTTATTACAACACAATCATCAGTTTTTATTGCAGATGCCATATGTGAGTATGCTAAAAAGAAGAGGGTATGTAAGTAATACTTTCTTTTTTTTAATTGTTATGATATAATAGGTCCCGTTTTGAGGGGTTTATGGACATAAATATTCATATAGATGATAAGAAAAAGTTAAGAGATGAACTATTAGAAGAAAAAATTATTTCATATCCAAAACTTGCATATATTAAAAAGTATTTATTTCTATTTCAAAAATATTATTTCAAAAATGATGTTAGATTTTTAGAACAATTTATTAATTTTTTATTTCAATATAAAAGAGATTTAGATAAAATTGATACTGAATTTCTCGGTTTATTAATTAATACAGATTTATTAAATTATACTGTTCCAACTGAATATATTATGGATGATTTAATTGTTTTAATTGATAAGCATCGGAAAGATTTTAGCAAAACTTTTATAGATGCTTCAAAGACTGTTGCAAATGCAGTTGATGAATATTTTGGTGTGTTTTTTAATCAGGATTTTTATAAATATTATTCAGAATATAGTGCAATATCACGTGAAGTTTATGAATCGTCATGGGAATCATATCAAATGGGTAAATTCATTTTTGCTTATGCTTATTATTTTGAAAAAGATCCATCTATTATACGTGAATTCTATACAAGATTTATGAATAATTATAATGATGTATTAGATCATTTTAAAATAAATAAATTAATTGATAAACATGGCGATATTGATGTAGTAAAATATGGTAATTATCTTATAGAATATGTATTTTCATTAGATGATCAAAAAAGGAAGGTTATATCATGATTAAAATATTTGAACAAGAAAACTTACGCCATCAATATGATGATATCAAAGATGATTATATAAAATTGTGTGAGTATTTAGAAAAAAGCCAATATGAATTTTTATATTTAGATGATAAGACTAAAAAAGTATATTTTAATCGTTTAGTTAAACTTTTACGTTATTTTAGAGAAAAAAAATTAAATATTTTTGATAATTCTTTTATGGAAGATACTAAATGGTTCTTTGTTTGTGGTAATTATATAAATGTTTTATATGCAATTTATTTTCCTTCTAATTATATTAAAGAAGACGAAGATGATTATTTAATGATCTTATCAAATGTAATCTTTAAAAGTTCTATTGGTTTTCTAAATAAATATGGTAAAAACTTTGATAATTATTTTAAAAATTTAAATGATATTTTTAAGTTATATGCATTTTTTTATATGATATTAAGAAGGGATTTAGATAATAAAACATTAACTAAAAGTGAAGAACATTTCTTCGAGATAGTATTAGGAACTTTCCTAGCTTACTATTATATTAATTATGAGAAAATAGATCATGAAAAGATTATGAATGCTATTAATGATATGTTTCATTATCGTGATTTTTTAGAAAAATGGGCTTTAAATGGAATAGATGAAAGACATCTAGATAGTTATGAAAAAGAAAAGTTTATCGCTAAATCTATCATTGATAATATTAATATTAAAAAAAGAATAATTAAATGATGTTATTTAAATGCAAAATGATATTTGTCTTTTTAGATTTATTATTAAAATATAATAAAATTTAAGAAATAGGAAGGCGTTTATACAATGAATGAAGAGATAGAATTATATACCCAAAAGATAATAGATTATTTTTATAGTTATCTTAATAGTGTTAAAATAAAACCAAGATTATCGATGAGAGAGAGAGCATTTTATAATCATGTTAAAAATCTTGTTACAAAAATAGTAAATAATAATAATCAATATATATTAACTGATGATATTATTTGGCATATTACTCATGATATTATGGGAACTCAAGAAACTGATCGAGTTTTATTATCGAAACTTGGAGAATTTATAAAAATGGATGAGAATGGAGTAGTTAATTTATATTCCAAATATATTGAATATTTAGTATGTAGTAGCAATAATCTTCCTTTTCGTTTTAATCTTGATTATCTTGATAAATATTTTGAATTAATGGAAGAAGGCTTTAAACATATTATTATTAGAACAATTAATATTGATAAAGAATTGAATGTTATGCCAGTACATACGGGAAAAATATATAGAAATATTTTATTTAAGTGTGCTGTTCGCTTTGCAATTGAAAAGAATCCTGAATCATTTGATATCGTAGTAGATAATTTATTTAATAATACTCAAAGATTATATGAAAGATTATTATTAAATGGTGTTATTACTAGAGATAATTTTATAACAGAAAATTTTAGTAAATTCATAGAATTAGAATTAACTAATAGTATAAAAGAATCTAAAATAAAATAATGAAGGGGAATTTTATGGAAAAAGAGACTGAATTACTTACCGAAAAGATTTTTTCTAGTTTCTTATATTGGAAAAACAATTTGTGTGTTAAAAGATATAATAATTATGATTCATTAGATCTAAAAAGAAAAATAGAAGCAATTGTTATTAAATTAATGCAAAATAATAATCATCTTCTATTAACAGATGATTTAATTTATTTCGTAACTCTTAATAGTTTTTATGAATTAAAATATATAGATGAATTTTTAAAACAATTTGCAAAAATAGTTGATTTGGATTATAAAGGATGGATTGATTTAATAAGTCGTTATTATAATCGTTTATTAAGTGGAACTTTTGATAATAGGTTTCATGGATATTATGAATGTATCAGATTAATGAAATATAATAATAAAGATATATTTCAAAAGACTATTAGTTTACTTGAAAGTTTGAAAGAGAAGAATTTAAATGACGACGAGTATCAAAAATTAATGCAATTAATTATAAGAATTGCAGCTTATTCTATTGTAAAAAATGATGCAAATCTTCTTGAAAAAGTATATGAAAGATATTTTACTAATATATCTAATACAATGGAAAAATTTAAATTATATGGAATAATAACAAATGATCCTAATAATAAAGTAGATTTTATTGATTTTGTTAATCTTGATTTAGACAAAGAAGAACAAGGAGTAATTACAAAATGATAAAAAGAAGATTAATGTTTATATATGATTTAGAAGAAGACGAATTAGATCTTATAATTAAAGCTTATAAAAGAAATATCATTTTATATAAAAAATTAATTGATAAAAGAAATTTTGTAATTAATAACTGTTTAAATTTAAATAATCGTAATTGTTTTTATATTAGTAAAAAAAAGGATATTTTTAAAAAGATTGTATATTTATATAAAATTAATATGCTTCATATCCTAGATTATTTACCAGTTTATTTAAATATAACAACTTATGTACGTAGTATGACTCTTAATCATGTATTAGATAATATGATTATTAGTATTAATGATCCTAAACATACTTTTATTCTTACAGATGTTTTAAAAAATAGTGAATATATAAAGAAATATTCTAATAAAAAACTATCTCCTTTAATAGATAAATTTAATGAAGTTATTTCATCTTTTGGTGATAACTATGATAGTATGTTAAAAGAAGTCTTTAATGAGATGTTTTTATATATTATTTTTAATTGTAAAGATAATGATTATACTGTTTATATAGATTATCTTGATAATATTAAAGAAAATCCAGTTAGATTTTATGAAAAAATTAAAATGAATAATATAAATAATAATTTAAATGAGTTTTTTAATATGGAACTTTTAAATTATAGGAAAGTATTAATTATTAAATAAGGAACAATTATGTTCCTTTTTTTGTTGAATATAGTATAAAAACTTGAAAAAATAATGATTTTGTGATATTATAAGCGCCATTGGGGTGAGCATTTATATATGAAAAAAACTGTTATAAGATTGCTAGATAATATAACGGAAGTTGCGTTATTTGAAGGGAAGTTAAGCATCTTTAAAGATAATAATATTGAGGCTAAACCAACAGATTTAGCTATTTTATCTGGTGGTGTAAGAGATAGACTTGGTTATACTTATTATTGGACTAATACAACTGGTAAAGATTATATTGCGATTATTACGTCTGAAGATATATATTCATATAAACATTTTCAGGCAGATCGTTTTGCAAAATCACCAACAATTAGGCCGGTTATTGAAATAGATTCTATTGAAGATAAGAGTATTATCAAAGGTAATCTTGACAAAGATGAAATTGTATATATGGGAGAATATCCATTATTTATCGAAACAGATGAAGATAAAATAATTGAACTAGAACGTCTTGCACGACTTTCTAAAAGACATATGAAAACTGATAAGAAATATAATTTAGATGATAAGAATTTATATCAAGAATATGTTCTAGGAGAAGATAAATATGTTCCTTTTGTATGTAATAATGAAGAACAATTATTAAGTAATGGAGAAGAGTGTGTTAAAGATCAAACATATTGGTTAAAAGTTTCTAATGTACCTTGGTATGTTGAGCGTGAAAAAGGACTATTAGTATCTGTATATGGTTTATTAGCTGGTATTAATTATTGGCTTGAGAATAATGGTGAGTCTAATTATGAAAAAAGTAATATGGCAAGTTTCTTAACAGATAAGATGGTTGATGATATTATGACTATTTCAACTATTCGCAAAGAGAGTAGCTATAATGATTATTTAACAAATAATCCATTTAATTTACAAAATAGTGAATTATCTTATACTGATTTAGCTAGAGAATTATTAAATAGTGGTATTTCACCATTCTTACATGGAGATACTGGTGTTGGTAAGAGTGCTCGTGTTATGGAAATGGATCCAGATGCTAAAATTATATATTTGTGTAATCAAACAATAGATAGTATTAATGGTAAAAGTGTATTCGTTCCACCTGTTGTTAAAAAAGAAGAAGATGGAAGTGTTACTGTATTAAGAGAAGGTATGATGCAAGATAAGAAACCAACATGGTTAAAATCATGTGAAAAGCGTGAAACTAATGATGGTAAGATGCATCTTGTATTCTTTGATGAAATAACAAATGCACCATTATCTATTCAAGGATTTTGTTATAACATTATTCTTGAACGTGAAGTTAATGGTATATGGAAATTACCACCAGATTTTGGTGTAATTGCGGCTGGTAATGAAATTGATGAGTCTCTATCTTCTAATGGACTAGCTGAACCTTTATTTAGTCGTTTCGGACATATTTATATATCAGATAATGTTGATAAATGGCTAGCTTGGGCTATTAAAAAGCATATTCATCCAGCAATAATTGCTTATATGACATTTACAAATGGTATTAATCTTCGTACAAAATATAATGGTAAAACACCAAATGCTGATCCTCGTAAATGGGAATTAGCATCTAATGCTTTATATTCAGAAGGTAATGTATCACTTCTTTATGGCTTATTAGGTGAAGAAGTTACTAAGAGTTTTATTGGTTTCTTGAAATGTAAGACAATTAGTTTAGAAGATGTAATAAATGGTAATTATGACGATAATGCTTTTATTATGGATACTAATCAAAAATATGTTACAGCATTATCCTTATCAAGAGTTAATATCGATAATTTTGAAAAAGCATATAATTTCATGGAAAAAGTTGGTGAAGAACCACTAGCTTTATTTGAAAATTTATGGGCTAAGGATAATCAAGAACGTCTAGAAAAAATACGAGAAATTGAAGAATTACGTCGTCTAAGACGTGGTCAATCAAGAAAAGAAGAATTAGCAAGACGTGTTAGTGAATATCAAGCTAATGGTAATAAACATCTTGTAAAAAAAATAGATGGATTGGGGGATAATAAATAATGGAAAATAATAGTAGATTATTATATAACCTTTATGAAGATTCTCGAGAAGATAAAATTATTAAAGGTTATTTAGATAGTAATATTTCATTTTATATGCATGGACCTACCGGAGTAGGTAAAAGTTCAAGAATTAAAGCCCTTGACCCTCAACGAATCGTAATATATCTTCGTAATGCAACACCAGAATTAATTAATGGTAAAACAGTTTATGTTCCACCTGTTGATGAGGTTAATGCTGATTCTGACGATGGTATGGAAGATTTTAAACCAACATGGCTTGTTAAATTAGAAAAATTATGTAATGAAGATAAAGATCATTTGCATATAGTCTTTTTCGATGAATTATCTAATGCTTTTCCTGCTATTCAAAGTTTTGTTTTCAATATCATTTTATCTAAAGAAGTAAATGGTAATTGGAAATTACCTCCAAATGCTCGTGTTGTAGCTGCTGGTAATGAAGCATTAGAAAGTTTGGCTGCTTATGATATCAGTAAGCCATTATTTAGTCGTCTTGCCCATGTTTATGTTGAAGATAATTATATTAGTTGGATTAATTGGGCTGCTAAAAAAGGTTTGCATCCATTGGTTATCGCTTTTATGGCTTTAACTAAAGGAGAATATTTAAGAACAGAATATAATGGTATGAAACCAAATGCGGATCCTCGTAAATGGGAAATGGTATCTAATGTTTTATATAAATCAGGTAATTTACAAGTTTTATATACTCTAGTTGATAAAGAAGTTGTTGATTTATTTATTAAATTTTGTTTTAGACCAATGGTGCCAATTAAAGCGATTATTGAAAATAATTTATGGGATGAATGTCTAAAAGTTCATAGTAAAAATTTTGGAACGGAAATGGATGGTTATGCTTTCGTAGCTAATATGTCATATTGTCCAGTAGAATATATTAGAGAGTGTTATCGAATAATATCAAAACTCCCACCAAAATATATTGAATTATTTAATAAAATTTGGATTAGAAATGATCCAGAACGTTTGGCTATAATTGAAGAGATATTAAGTGAAAATGATAACCTATCAAAATTTCAAAAATCATTAAAAAGATAGGAGAATATATGAAATTCGATTTATTAAATATTAAAAATAAATTATTAGTAAAATATCCATTCTTTGGAACAATTATTACTAACGTTACATATAAAATTGATAATACTTTACCTACAGCTGCAACCAATGGTTATGATATCTTTTATAATGAAGAATTTATGGATAGTCTAACTGAAGATGAACAAGTATTTATTCTTGCTCATGAAATATGTCATATCGCTTTTAATCATATGAATCGATTAGAAAATAGAGATATGGAAATATGGAATATTGTAACCGATGCCGTAATTAATGCTTTTTTACATGAAGATGGACTTCCTCTTGTTAAAGATGTTATAGATATTCCTTGGGCTTCTGAATACAATTCTGAAGAATTATATGAAGTTTTTTATGAGAATAGAAAATTATTTCAAGACCTATTAGATAAACTTAAACAAGAAGGTAAAAGCGGAAATAATAATGACGGTTCATCATTCGGCCATGATTCACATGCAAGATGGGGACAAGGAAAGAAGAAAGAAAAACCAGGTTCTAGCGAAGAAGATAAGAAAGAACAACGTCGTAAGAAAAGAATTGAAAATGAGCAAGAAGCTTTTAATGAAGATGGCGAAAAAAAATCATTTGAGAAAAATAATGATACTAAAAAGGACCAACTTGAAAAAATTCAAAAGCAAATACGAGATAATCAAATCTCAAGACAAGCTGGTAATGGACCATCAACATACTTACGTAAATTAGAAGAAATAGGTGTTAGTGGAGGACTTATTGATTGGCGCCGTCTTCTTAGTAATAATGTAAATTTTGATCTTGATTGGTCATATAGAAATGCGGAAGTTGAATATAATGTTGTATCAGCTAAACTTGAAGAAATACCAATTGCTGAAGTTGAAATAGTTCTTGATACATCAGGATCTATTAGTGAAGATTTATTAAAAACCTTTTTAAGAGAATGTAAAAATATCTCGTTAAATGCAAGAATTAAAGTAGGTTGTTTTGATACCCAATTTTATGGCTTTAACATTATAAGAAACGAATATGATATTAATAACTTAGAATATCGTGGAGGAGGAGGAACAGACTTCGATGTTGCTGTTTCAGCTTTTACAAGAAGAGTTCCTAATAAAATTATTTTTACGGACGGATGGGCAGATATGCCAAAAAATCCTCCTGAAATAATTTGGGTAGTAATTGGTGATCATGAAATTAAACCTGATAAAGGTAAAGTAATTTATATCAATAAAGATGAATTATGCAAGAGAAAAAGATTATAATATGGATGATTTAATATATGAATATTTAACTAGTGTAAGAGATTTAGAATTAAAAGATAGAGATATTTTAACAAAGTATTTATATTTATTTATTTCTAAATTTGCTAATAAAAATCAACAGTTTTTAGAACATATTTTAAAAACACTTATTAAAATTATGAAAGATAATCGTGTTCATGAATTAAATACCAATATTATTGAATTTGTATTAAGTTACAAGTTAGATGATTATGATGTTGCTTTTCTTTTAAATCTTATTTTTTATCCTAATGATTATTTAAAAGAATATCATGATGATTATTATTTTGATTTATATAAATATTGCTATTATTCTGTTTGGAATAATGTTCCTTCAACACATCCATTTGTACAAATGTGTGAAGTTTTTCATAAACATCTAAGTAAGTGTTCTCATTATGATACAGAATCATATTATTTTATACGACCTATTATGATAATTGTCATTTGTGATTATTGGCTTAACCATGATACGCATACTATTGATGAAATTGATGTTATTTTTAGTAAATTAATTACAAATTATAACTATTATTATGATTTTATTAATTCAAATGGTTTTACTAAAATCAGTATCGATGATAAAAATTTGCGTATTTTTATAAATAAATTATTTTTTGCGAAAGGAGCAAATGCGCATGAACCAATTCGAAGATAAATTAAATTTAATTGAAAAATTTTGTCATGATAATAAATATATTTATGATAGACAAAGTTTTCTTTTACTATTAGAAGAGTTAGATGATAATACACAAAAAATGATTGATAAAGATTTTCTTGAGAAAATAACACGTATCTTTTCTGTTAAGAAAAATAATCTTGTTAGTTTAATAAAGTTATTATTAGAACCAATCAAATTTCGAGAAGATGATCATCTTGGATTTTACTATACAGCTAATTATTATATAAAGGATATTATTGATAATCTTCATAGCAGTGATGATCTATTAGAAATTAGTAAAATTTCACCAATGTTATATGAAGTATGTGAAAAAATTCAAACATTTAGGAGTAATTTTTCATTTGAACTTAAAGCTAAATATGGCTTATCTTGCCATAATGTTATTGTTAATTTTATAATCTATAATACATATTTTGTTCATCAAGATAATATTGATGATGTATTATTAGATGTTATTAATAATCATGATTTAATACTAGAACAATTAAAAATTCAAGGATTAAATGATTACTTTCATATTAACCATAATTTTATTTTATTAGATAAATATTATATATTTTTAGAAATGATATTTGATAGTTATGTAAATAATAATTATGTTCATATAAAGTAGGCTTTTATGAAAGATAAAACAAAAAATGTTATTTATCAGATATTACATCCTGAATATTTTTTCGCTATTATAAAAAATCATGTTACAAATGATGAATTAACTGAAATATTTAGAATAATAAAAATAATTCATGAATATGATATTTTTTATAGTAATAATCAAGATATAGCTTATGAAAATTATGAATTATTTCGTGAACTATGTAGTATAAAGAATCGTAAATATTTAAAATATGTTACTAAGGAATTATTTGATTATGATAGTATATTGCATTCGTATAATTTATATAATATGAAATCAATTGTTTATTTTATAAGAGCTTATGTTGATTATAATAAATATAATGATTTAATATACTATAATATGTCTAATGCTTTGTGGTATAATTATTTATGTGATGACCGTATGGAAGATGATAAATTAATTACTTCATATGGTAATATCTTTCGTAAAATAGTAGAAGATATTAAACTACGTAAAGATTTATTAGGTTCTTATTATGAAGGATTTTTAGATTTTATGAAGTTATATTTTACATATATATTTATGAATCAAGATATTTATGATGAAGATTTATTACTAAATGGATATAAATTAATATTAAGAAATCATTATTTAGAACATATGGCTTTAAATGGGACTTTTAATAAAGATTTAAAAAATAATTTAAAAATTAAAATGTTTTATATAAAGGAAATAATCAATTCTTTAAATAATAAAAAAACTAAATAGGAGGATTATATGCCAAGTATTATTGATTTATTAAAGAAAAATAAAATTGCGATGTATTTAGTTAAATATCATTTAACAAATGACCAATTTGAAAGAGTGTATGAAATATATACTTTAATTAATAAAATGGTCAATGAAGAATATAATGATGAGGAAAAAAAAGAATATATTACTGTAAGTAGAAGTAAGATTTTAGAAAGAATTCTTGAAGATATAGCAGATTCTGTTAAAAATAGTAAAGATTTCATGATTAATGCTTTTACTCTTGATTATTGTAATGATAAAAACAGTCATAATTTATTACAATTTTCAACTAATTTTCATTTCTTAATTAATCAAAATAGTATTAATAAAGGAAATATGTATTATGCATTAGAACAATTTATTGAATATATTTATCATAAGAGTTTAGAAGATGAAAATTATTTATTAGAATTAAGTAGTGATAAAACTTTCAATATAATTATTAGTGATTATAGTGAATCATATAACAAATTATTAGAATTAAATAAACCAAAATTAATTACTGTTTATAATCAATTAATAGGACTATTATGGTATAATGAACAACTAAATATTGAAGGTGTAATTAATAAGATTGGTAATTATATATATAATAATAGTGATGATATACTATTAAGATTTGATTCTGATTTATTAATGGATGATGATAATCGTTGTGATGAATATGATAACTTATTAGAAGAAATAATATATAATAAAGTTAAAGTAATAGATGGTGATTATGATGGATAGATTACAAAAAGTTATAAGTGATAACGGATATACATCGAGAAGAAAAGCAGAAGAATTAATAAAAGAGGGTAAAGTTTTAGTTAATGGTGAAGTAGCAACAATTGGTATGAAAGTAAGTACTAATGATGAAATAATGATTGATGGTAATTTACTAACTAAAGATCTTGATTCAAAAGTTTATTATTTACTTAATAAACCAAGAGGTATTGTTTGTACAAGTAGTGATGAAAAAGGAAGAAAAACAGTAATTGACTTAATTGAAACAGATAAAAGAATTTATCCTGTTGGAAGACTTGATTATGACACTACAGGAGTTTTATTACTTACAAATGATGGTGAATTAACAAATAAACTAATTCATCCCAAGAATAATATTGATAAAGTATATCTTGCTAAAATAAAAGGTATTATTAATGGTGTTGATATTAACAAATTAAAAGATGGTGTTAAAATTGATAACTTTGTAACAAGTAAATCACGTGTTAAACTAAAAAGTTTTGATAAGAAAACACAAACTAGTTTAGTAGAACTTACTATTCATGAAGGACATAATCATCAAGTTAAAAAGATGTTTGAAAGTATTGGTTATGATGTTATAAAATTAACAAGAACAAGATTTGCTTTTCTTGATGTTAAAAGTTTAAAAAGTGGAGAATATCGTAAATTACTTCCTCATGAAATAAAAAAATTATATAGTTTGGTAAAATAGACAAATATGTCTATTTTTTTATGTAAATTTTTTTTGAATTTAATTGCATTATGTATTCATAGATAATATAATGAAATTAAGAATAGGAGTGATGATAGGAATGGATTATACTGGTTTAGATGTTGCTCAAGCAAAAGAACAAATATATAATTTGTATGATCAAGGAAAAAGATTAGCTAATGACTTTAGTTCAGCAGAAGAGGAATTTTGGTTAAAATTATCTAGACAATGGCAAGCACCAAATGCGAAGTTGTTTCAAACAGATCTTGCTGCTCCCCTTTATAATATTTCTTTAACAGCTTTGAAAGCTCTATTTGAAGTTTGTAGGGATGCTGTTATTGCATATAATAATTTAGCTCAATCACTTGGATCTCCAACAATAGATGATGGATATTTTACTGATTCCAATCCAGATAAACCTAATGATAAGCATCCAGGTGGTGGTGTTGGATTATCTGATGGTGGAGGCAAAGCTGCTGTAATGGATGTTGATGGTGTTGAATTAACAAACTTATGGTTTAGAGAACAATTTGATGCTTTAATAAAAGGATTTAATGGTTTACCAATGAATATTGCTTTTTATGATCCTGATGGTTCTATAGCCGCAAGTTATCAAACAAGAATAAAAGATGCTGCAACTGAAGTTGAAACCTTATCAAATAAAGTATATAGTAGACTAGATGAAGAAATAGCAAATTATAGACAATCAGTTAATACTGGAAAAGAACAAGCAGTTCAATCTTTTACTGCAAAAGGTTAAGAAAGAGACGTATGTCTCTTTTTATTTGTTAAAAATTAAATAAAATACATCTTATAACTTGCAGTAAATAATTTTTTTTTATATAATATGGAAGTTGGAGGAAATGTATGGAAAAGAATAAAAACAAACATGAATTTACAGTAGAAATAAAAGGTAAAGAATGGAAAGATGCTTGTGATAAAGCATTCAAAAAACGTAATAAAGATGCTAAAATAGCTGGATTCCGTCCAGGAAAAGCACCATATGATGTATACATTAAACATTATGGAGAAGCTAGTTTATTCTTTGATGCAGCAGATAGTCTTTTACAAAAAGCTTATTCTGATATGTTAAAGAATGAAAAAGTAATACCTGTTGTTGAACCAAAAGTTGATATTAAAGATATTAATAAAGATGGTATTACATATTTATTTACGGTTATTACTAAACCAGAAGTAAATATTAAGAAGTATAAATCTTTAGGTGTTAAAGAAGAAAAAGTTAAAGTAGAAAAAGAAGAAATCAAAGAAGAACAAGATAAATTATTAGATAAATACAAAGAATTAGTTCTTCGTGATGGAAAAGTAGAAAACGGTAATGTTGTAACTATTGACTTTGAAGGATTTAAAGATGGTGTTGCATTTGATGGTGGAAAAGGAGAAAACTATTCACTTGAAATTGGATCAAATACATTTATACCAGGATTTGAAGAACAATTAATTGGTATGAAGAGTGAAGAAGAACGTGAAATTGAAGTAACTTTCCCAGAAGATTATGGTGAAAAATCACTTGCAGGAGCAAAAGCAACATTTAAAGTAAAAGTACATGAAATTAAAGAAAAAGTAACTCCTGAATTAAATGAAGATTTCTTTGATGATTTAGCAATTGAAGGAGTAAATTCAGAAGAAACATTAAATGCTTATTTAGAAGGCGAAATTAAAGAAAGAAAAGAAAGAGATGCTGAAAATAAGTTTGTTGATGACTTGATGGCTAAAATTGCTGAAAATACTGAAGTTGATATTCCTGAAGAAATGATTGATGAAGAAGTACATCATATGATGCATCAAATGGAACATCAATTAGCAAGTCAAGGTATTTCAATGGATTTGTATTATCAATTTACAAAAACAACACATGAAGATATGCATAAACAATTAGAAGGTGAAGCAAAGAAGAATGTTACATATCGTCTTATTCTTGAAGAATTATTAACTCAAGAAAAAATTGAAATTGATGATAAAGCATGTGAAAAAGAAATTGATGATTTAGCAAAGAAATATAAAGCTAAAAAAGAAGATATCGAAAAAGAAGTAGGAGGCATGGAAGGAGTTAGATATGACCTTGAAATGCGTGAACTACTTAATAGATTAAAAAAATATAATAAGTAATAAAAGACCTATTAAATAGGTCTTTTTTGTTGAACAAAAATATAAAATATTATAAAATAATATTATGGTGATACTATGAAAGATAAAAGTCATTTATTATTTGTATTATTATTAATTCCAGTTGTAATGTTTTTTGTATCAAATTCTTTTTCACTTACTTATACTGAAGAGATTAAAAGTGTTGAAATACAAAGTAATGATTATGACGCTCCTGGTTCATGGCATATTGATAAATCAGCTGAGTGGACAGGATTTGGTAAAGCTAGAGTAACATTTGATGTGAATTCTATAATGAAAACAGCTGATGGACATTATAAAGATATTATTTTAATTATGGATATCTCTGGTAGTATGAGTGGGAATAAATTAGATCGAGCTAAACAAGATGCTATTGATCTTACTAATTATCTTTTATCTGACAGTCGTAATAAAGTGGCTTTAGTATCATTTGATTCAAATTCAAGAATATTATCTAATTTAACAAATAATCGTGATGAAATCATTGATTTAATTAATGGATTATCTACGACAGGAACAACTAATTATAATTCTGGTTTATTACAAATTGATGAAATATTAAGTGATTATACAAGGAGTAATGATCGTGATCTCGCAGTTTTATTTTTAACAGATGGTTACCCTAATGTTGATACGCCTAATGAAAAGGCAACATATAAAATTTTGAAAGATAAATATCCTTACATGACAATAAATGGTATTCAATATGAAATGGGAAGAGATATTATCCAAGAAATAATAGATATTTCTGATAGACAATTTGTTGCTAATGTAGATACTTTAAATAATGTATTATTTGAAGCAAGTGTAACACCTTTAGTTTATGATAACTTTGTAATTAGTGACTACATAAATAATGATTATTTTGATGTTAATTCAATTGATGATATTAAAGTATCAATTGGAGAGGTTAATATTGAAAACATCAATGGTGTTCAAAAGGTTGTATGGAATATGGGTAATAATTATGTTACAGGGCGTAATGCCAAAATGTACATAAATTTATCTTTAAAAGAACAATATATGAATACAAGAGGTTTTTATCCAACAAATAAAAGTGAAACAATCATTTCGAAGTTACCGGATGAGCAAGAAAAAACAAAAGAAAGTGAATTAACCCCAGTACTAAAGAATTCTTATGATGTTATATATGATGTTAATACACCTAATGGTTGTACATTGCCTATGATTCCAACGGAAGAGCACTTTGTTTATCAAAATGTAACAATGAGACAAGATAATTTAGTTTGTCCTGGTTATTTATATAAAGGTTGGATGATTGATTCTAATGATGCAAGAGATATTAAAATGATCAATGATGAAACCTTTATAATGCCTATACATGATGTCACAATAAGAGCAATATGGACAAAACAAGATATTGCAAAGAATACAGATGGAACAGTTCATGAAAAAATGACGTTATATAAAGTGTTTGAAAGAGAAGGAAAAGCCGGTACTTACGCAATTGAATATACTGGTAATCATAAAGACTCATATACAAGAGAAGGTACTGAAAAAATATATCACTGGTATGCAGTTAATAATAACAATGGAAATAATCTAGCTGAAAATATTTTGAATAAAAACAATGTTATATTTGCAGGTCAATGTTGGCAAATGATTCGTACGACAGATACTGGTGGGGTTAAACTAATTTATAATGGGGAAGCTGTTAATAATTCATGTTTAAGTACAAGAGAAAATCATTCTGGTTATTCAGGAAGATCTTCACAAAATTTAAATGGTAATTATTGGTATGGAACTGATTATGAATATGATTCTACTAATAAAAAATATCATTTAATTGGTGACTTAATTCAATCAACGTGGTCTCAAGCAAATAGTGCTAATTTAATTGGTAAATATACATGTAAGAAAACTGATCAAAGTGAAACATGTGATACTTTATATTTAATTGAGTCATATATTTCAAATACAAATGGTTATGCAGTATTGTTAGATTCAAGTTCACATTATTCTCAGTTTGGAAAAATGGCATATAACCCTAACTCAAACTCTCCTGCTTATTTAGGTTATATGTACAATAAGGTATATACGTCTACATCTAAAAGTTCTAATTACTTTATTGGTGGTAATCTTTTTGATATAACTGATAATAGATATTTCGCTGATTCTGTTGACTATGGAAATATCAATTCAGATAAATATACTTTAGTTGATCCCGTTTTATCATCAGAAATTGATGATTATAGTGAATTAGTTGGAAAGTATACGATGCGTTCAAATAGTGCAACATCATCTAATGAAGTATTTTATGTTGTTGGAATTAAAGATAATAAATTTTATGCGAAATTACTTAATAAAGGAGATTTGACAACATCTTTAACATATGGTACAAGCTATACACAAGATGGTGATCTTTATGAGATAACTAATCCAACTGTAATGACCTTTATTGAATACTATAATGGTGGTTATGATACTATCGACGGAAAATATGTTTGTGATGGTCCTGAACCAAGATGTTCTAATTTAAAGAAAGTAATGTATAATTCAACTTTATCATCATATTATTATAGTGATACTTCTACATGGCCTAATTTGTATGGCGAGACTGTTTCATATCAAGATGGCATTTATACTTTAAGTGGTGATATTGTTAATGTTTGGAAAGTATTTTCTAATTTAATTTTTACACATCACTATACATGTAAAAGTCTAGAAAACACATGTTCAACAATGCATTATATAAATGCTCTAACTGATCACGCTTTATATTATATAGATTATACAGGAGCTCAAGATTTTGATGATGCTCTTGATAAAATGTATATCTGTAATGACGAAACAAATTGTCGTGATTCTATAGTTAAAATGGCTATTGATAAATGGTATGAACATACTTTATTGGAATATGATAATTTGATTGATGAAACAATTTTCTGTAATGATAAATCATATGAAAGAAAAGCTGGATTTGATGATAATGGTGGTGTATTATCGTGGACCTATGGTGAAACATATTTTAGTAGTCATAATTCTAGTTTTAAAGACTTAAGTTGTAAAAATGTTACTGATCAATATAGTGTAGATAATAGTAACGCAAGATTAAAATATAAAGTTGGTCTTGCGACGAAAGCAGAATTAAATTTGTTGGGTAATTCAAACATAAGAAAAACTGGCGAACAATATTGGTTGATGTCACCTAATCAATATTGGACTAGTGGCTCAAATGGTTATGTATCAAATCAAGGAACATTGTCATATAATTCTTCAAACTCTACTTTGGGTGTTCGTCCAGTAATATCATTAATCCCAGATATTGAATACTCTAGTGGTGATGGTAGTATGGAAAATCCATATATAATTGGAATTGATGAATAATACAAAAAGGTTCTTGTCAAATAGTGTTGGTAGACAATAAATTTGATAAATGAATTAATTATAGAGGATGATGAAAATCATCCTTTTATAATGCCTTTAATCAAGAAAATTCTAGCAGTAAAATGTTTATATTTTCTATAACCAAATGCAATTCTTTTTAAAGATTTAATTAAATTGTTAGTTTCTTCAATGATACCATTATTAATATTATAATTAAATGTGTTTTCAATATATTTAATGTTATCACGATATAGTTTTAAAGCTTTTTTCATCTTGGTAGAGAGAGCATTGTTAGGATGATTAATAATTGTGACAAATTTATTAAAATCTTTAGTTTTTAAACTGTTGATAATTGCTTGACAACAATTATAATCAGCATAAAGTGTATCATTAGTATTAATCATATATTCAACTATTTCAGATTGGGATATTTCTTTTCTAAATAAATTAGAATAATGTTTTTCGTTAGATAAGTTGAACTTGTTCTTGATAATCAATTTCCATAATCTTTTTAATTTATTATGATTAGGATTATTTTTTTTACACAGGCTAACTCGAGTTGAATTAAGAGCTGCATAGACTTGCGTGACAATGTGAAATGGATCAATAACAATTTTGGTGTTTTTAAATAATTTCTTTGCGAGTTTTATATAACCATTAAAGAAATCAATTGAAATAAACTCAACTTTATTTCTTTCACTTCTAGAATATCTTCTAAAATAATGTTCTAAATGTCTTGATTCTCTTGAATCCTGGATGTCGAAAATATTACCTTTTTTATTATCAACAATTATAAAAGCCATTTTACCTTTTGTATCTTTAGTAGCTTTAAATTCATCCCAATTCATACAAGTTGGTAAATAATTGTGACGAATGATAGTATGATTTGAAATATAATTTAATTTTCTATCTATTTTAGAAACGGATACATCTAATCTTTTAGATATATCTTTTTTTAATTGTTTTAACATTAATTCTTCCACAATTTGTAATTCGGTATTGTTAGAAATATTTTTGTTCCTATCAACCAGATTTGTTTCTGCAATAAATGTGTTTCCACAATTTTTACAAAGAAACCGTTGCTTATGAATAATTAATCTTGATTTACAATTTGAAATTTTTGGAATTTTAATAATACAATTCTTTCTAAAATCCCATTTGATAATATCATTAGATGAATTATTAATTGTTCCACAACATGGACAATATACTGGATTATAAGTAAGAATTCCTTCTATAATTTTATAATTGGTGTTTTTGATTTTTCGTTCTTCTATTTTATTTGATAGAATTGTAATATTATTATCTTTTATATTAAAGAAAAATAGTGTGGTGTAAATTTCATCAACACTATTTATTATAGAACCATAAAAGACCTATTAAATAGGTCTTTTTTGTTGAACAAAAAAATAAAATATTATAAAATGATATTATGGTGATACTATGAAAGATAAAAGTCATTTGTTATTTGTATTATTATTAATTCCAGTTGTAATGTTTTTTGTTTCAAATTCTTTTTCACTTACTTATAATAGAGCGATACCAAGTGTATCATTTGAAAGTGCTAGTTATCCAGAACCTGGAACATTTCATATAGATAAAAGTGCTAAATGGACTGGTATTGGAGAAGCAGAAGTTAACTTTAACGTATCAACAACATCAAAGGGTAGAAAAACAGAAATAAATAAATGTAGAGATGTTATTTTTGTATATGATATTTCTGCATCAATGCGTGGAAGAAAAATAGCTAAAGTAAAAGAAGATACCATTGCCTTAATTAATGATATGTTTAAGGAAGAGTGTAAGCCTAAAATCGCTTTAATTGAATTTGAAACAACATCTAGAATATTAACAAGATTTACGAGTGATAAAGAAGTGTTAACCAATTTAATAAATGAGTTAACACCAACAGGAACAACAAACTATAATGCAGCTTTATTAAATGTTCAAGAAGTATTAAGAGATTATGAATTTTCAAGTGATAGAGATTTGGTAACTTTATTTTTTACAGATGGATATCCAAATGTTGATACACCTAATGAGAAAGCAACTTATAATTTATTAAAAGAAGAATATCCAAGTTTAACAATAAACGGAATTCAATATGAAATGGGAGATGAAATAATCCCGCAATTAAAAGATATTACAGATTTTCAATATGCTGTTGATCAAATAAACCTAAAAGATACTTTACCAGCAGCTGTTGAAACGACAAATGAAACATTTATATATAATGAATTTGTAGTAACTGATTATGTTCATAATGATTATTTTACGATTGATTCCGTTAATGATATAGAAGTATCAATGGGAAATGTATCACTAGAAGAAGAAAATGGCGTACCAAAGATAACATGGACTATAAATAATATGGTAACTGGCTTTAATGCCAATATGAAAATAAAACTAAAAGCTAAGCCTGAAATAAGAGCAGTAACAACTTTCTATCCAACAAATAAAGGAGAAGAAGTTGATTATACTATTTCCGATGGAACAAGTGAACATGTCGAAAGTGAATTAACACCAGTTCTTGAAGATGGTTTTAATGTTATATATGATTCTAATACTCCAGATGGATGTAATTTAAGTGATTATCCAATTGAGAGATATTATTTATTTGAAACAGTAACTAAAAAAGAAGACACACTAGTGTGTAATGGATGGACATTTAGAGGATTTGATATTATCGATGAAGATAGAAATGATATGGAAATAACAGATTCTAATACATTCATTATGCCAAGTCATGATGTTCATATAAAAGGTGTATGGACAAAATTCGAACTCGAAAAAACAATGGATGGAAAAGTTAATAAATTAGCGAATGGTACATTAATGAAACATGATTCCAATATTTCTACGACCTTCGGTAAAAATATAAATAGAGAGAATTTTGAATCAATAATAACGCAAGATGAAATGAATATTCCTGATAATGCTATCGATGTATGGGATGTGTCAGTTGAACAAAACGGATCAATAATGGCATGGTATATTGATTCCGATAACAATGGTAAATATGAATTATATTTAAGTGCAAATGGTACAATTAAAGCCAATCCAGATAGTAGTTATGCTTTTTATGGTTTTTATAATGCCAAATTAATTGATGTTAGTAATTTAAATACATCAAATGTATCTTATATGTTTGGAATGTTTATGAAAGCAGGAAATAATTATAATCTTAAAACATTTGAAATAGTAGGTTTATCAAGTTTTGATACATCAAAAGTAACTTATATGGATCGAATGTTCCATGAGTCAGGTAAGGTTGCAACATCATGGAATATCGGTGATTTATCTAATTGGAACACATCGAAAGTAACTAATATGTTTCGAATGTTCTATGAGGCAGGACGTAATGCCACAACATGGAATATTGGTGATTTATCAAACTGGGATGTGTCTAATGTTACTGATATGTCTTATATGTTTTATAATGCAGGATATAATGCTACCACGTGGAGCATCGGTGATTTATCAGAATGGAATACATCAAAAGTAACTAATATGTCAAATATGTTTTATTACGCTGGACTTCATACCACAACGTGGAATATTGGTACATTAGATAATTGGGATACATCAAAAGTAACTAATATGTCAAATATGTTTTATGGTGCAGGTTTTAAAACTTCAATGTTTAATTTAGATTTGAGTAATTGGAACGTCTCAAATGTAACAAATATGTATGGTATGTTTGCTGCTGCAGGCAAAAATGCAACATCATGGAATATTGGAGATATATCAAATTGGGATACATCGAGCGTTACAAATATGTCATATATGTTTTATAGTACTGGATATAATTCGACAATATGGAATGTTGGTGCTATATCAAATTGGGACACATCAAATGTAACTGATATGTCTAGTATGTTTGCTGATGCAGGATATAATGCTATGACATTTAATTTAGATTTAAGTGGTTGGGATATTTCAAATGTTACTGACATGTCATATATGTTTAATTATGCTGGATATAATTCTAACAATGTAAAAATAAATGGATTAAATACATGGAATACTAGCAATGTGACTGGCGTGACTGATATGTTTCAAGGTGCAGGATATAATGCTAATTCTTTTGAATTAGATATTGAAGGATGGGATACATCAAATGTTAGGGAGATGAGTGGCATATTTGCAGAAGCCGGCTATGAAGCTACATCATGGTCGATTGGAGATTTATCCAGTTGGAGTTTCCAAAGTATGAAACGAGAAGAGTGTAGTGATGGAGAAGAATGCTATTCTGATGAATATGTGCCGTCTTTAAGTAATTTATTCAGTTATGCTGGCTATAATGCAACGACTTTCAATTTAGGTGACTTATCAAATTGGGATGTATCTAACATTGAGGACTTTTCTAGTATGTTTTCATCTGCTGGTGCTAAAGCAACATCTTGGTATATAGGAGATTTATCAAATTGGAATACGTCAAAGGCAATAAATATGTCATATATGTTTGAAAGAGTAGCCCAAAATGTAGATAGATTTGAGTTGGATCTATCAAACTGGAATACATCAAATGTAACTGATATGTCTAATATGTTTTTTGGAGCCGGTCAAAATGCAACAACATTTAATTTAAATTTAACGGGATGGGATGTTTCAAATGTA
>Ga0247611_10000612_pt1 | contig 71188 bp, 87 predicted proteins | sample 177DNAGHGhighgp2_FD_192422 | JGI IMG/M metagenome (GOLD analysis project Ga0247611, IMG submission 192422) | Sheep rumen microbial communities from Palmerston North, Manawatu-Wanganui, New Zealand - 1770 DNA GHGhigh gp2 | ecosystem: Host-associated > Mammals > Digestive system > Stomach > Rumen...
ACTTACAACATGACCAATGGTATCACTCTGTCACTGAAGCGTTGTCCTATGTTCGACAACATGGAGCTGTTCCGTCAGCTGCACCCACTGACAGGTAAACCACTGATGTCTTACACATTCTTGTTCGTAAACATCAGCAACTTCGACGGTCAGGCTAACATCGTTAAGGTATGTCGTAAGGGTCGTGAGTTCGTTCAGTGGTATACTGGTGGTTCTGTAGCACCTAACGGTTATGCTAACAGCATCAACACACTGCGTTCTAACAGCCGTGATGGTTACCAGGTACACTTCCTCGGTGAGGTTGGTATTATGGTTCGTAACCCACTGTCTTGCGGTATTCTGTACTGCGATGCTGAGGATACTGAGATCTCTAATGACGGTATTTTCACTATCGGTGCGTAATATTAAATAAACATATAAGTATTCGACGGGGGTCGTAAGACCCCCTGTTCGATACTCAACAACTAATGTAAATTATGGTAGTTGAATTAAAAATTAAGAAGAAGAATCCCTGGGGTAACTTTATTAAGTATCGTAACTGTTTTGATTACATTGCACCTTACTTCACACGCTCTGGGTCGATTTATACGGGTCTCACCCCAGAAGATGAGAAATATTTTGAGAAAGCTTTAGGTTATGAGGAAGGTCATCTGGCAAAAACGTCAGACTTCTGGACAACCTTCTGTGTAAAAGTTGGTGCTCGTACAATGCTGCTCGACGATTCAATTCCCCGTCAGGCAATGATGATTAAGTTCCTTAGTGGTCACAAGCGTGTTGCTACTTCACTTGACCGTCTTGATGCTGGTAAGGATTACCTGTTGATTAATCGTGAGGCAGAGGCAGTAGAACAGAACAAGCAGAACAAGCTGCGTAGAGATGCAATCAAGGAGTTCGATAGTCTGTCACTCGACCAGATGCGTCAGTGCTTGCGACTCTTCGGTATGTCTGCAGATCGCATGTCTAATGAGCTCGTAGAGTCTACATTGTTTAACATGGTTGATAAGAATCCTAAGAAGTTCTTTGACAAGTGGGTTAACAATAAGGCTAAGGACACAGAGTTCTTGCTTGAGCAGGCTATTGCTAAGGGTGTAATTCGTAAGGATAAGACACACTACTTCTACGGTACTGACATGTTCGCAGATAGTCTTGCCGATGCTATCGCATACTTGGATAGTAAGAAGAACCAGGACTTGAAGCTTACAATCATAAACGAGACAAAAAATAAGTGATCTAACGATCAAACTATGAGATATGACGCATAAAGACATATATACTAAATTCATGATAGAATATGACAAAGCTAATGTTACTTCGTCATATCCATCGTTGACCGAATATGAAGTTGCTACCGTCTTAGACAAAGCATATAACGCACTGATTGCTCAGAAAGTTACTGGGAACAATGTTAGACGTTCAGCCGTAGAAACTGATATTAAATCTATTTCAGACTTACAACCGTTGCTCACACACGCGCATCCAGTATTTCAAGACTTCGATGCTAGCGGAGAAGAGGTTGCTGTTAACATAGCTACATGTAGTCTTCCTTCAGATTTCTTGTATTTCGTACAGATGTACTTGATACAGAAGGTTAAGGGTTCGGATTCAACAGCGCTTAACGTAAATGAAGATGCTGTATATACTGATCCTAACACAGACTTTGAACACAGGTATCCAGACTTTGAGATGCCACAAGAGTCTGTCACAGCAGGTCATATATACGAGCCACCTGCAGCTACAGCAACACAGAATCCTATGGACACTAGAAAGTATAGACGCATTCCTGTAAGACTTGTACCGCATCAGGTAGCTGAGAAGTTCTTTGCTACTTCGTACAATATGCCTTGGATTAAGGTTCCTGTATGTTACATCGAAAATAATAAAGTAAATGTAGTATATGACCTTCTTAATCCTCCATATGTATCGGTAGGTGCAGCAGCTCACATGGTGTTTATTAAAAAACCTAATACGTTTGTTAAAGACTTCACTAAAGCTCCATTCTTAGGAAATGCAATAAGTGGAGGTAGTAATTTTGAATGTCCAGCTACAAGCGATGTAAACATAATAAACGCTTATAAATTTGAATGTAACGATACAGTAGCAGAAGAGCTGATATCACTTGCCGTAGCATTTGCGTTGGAGAACGTAGAGTCTAGCAGACTTAATTCTAAACTTAATATGAGAGGACTTGAAGCATGACACTGACAGAAACAAGACAGTTAGGTATTGAATTCGAAAGACGAGTTCAGACCATGATTCCTGAAACAGAATTCCTCGCTAAGCTTGATACGGATACTATTTATTCGTTCATTAATCAATATCAAGACAAGCTTATACAGGAACTGTACAGGACTATAGATCAAGTAGAGTCTTCTAATAATGAGACATACTTAGAGACTCTCTTAAATAGTATGATGGAGACTGCTACTCTTACGCTTTCTGATACAGCCCCTATTCGCAGAAGCGAACTTCCTACAGACTTTGGTTTATACATCAAGAGCTATTCTAACGTATCTAATACATATAGATATAGATAGAGTGGACAGAATCAAGGAATACTTCCAAATAAGCTTATATCAATTAAGGAGGTGAATGAGGTACTTTCTAGGCCTCAGGACAGCATGAGAATCATTCGCAGTCCATTTGTATGGTTGGCCGATGAAAACGGCTTAGGATCGCTCTATGACAGCTATACAACGCCTACAAGTATATACTTAGAGTATTACAGACTTCCACACTATATGGACCTCATGACATCTACTGCTTGTGAGTTACCAGTGGAGATGTTTGAACAGCTTGTATCAGGTGCAGTAGATTTGTACGTATAGTATGCAGCAGGAGCTGAAGCTAGAAAGAAGCAGATGCAGCAAGCACAGCAACAGTAGAACAAACGTAACGAAGATGAAGAATAATTATGAGAGGAATTGATATATTAGCAGCTTTCGAGCTTGAAATAAATAAGATAAACGAAGATATAGAAAAGCCGCTCACAGACGATTCTTTATACTGGATCAACCAAGCTATCGTTAAGTTCGTTAAAGATAGATTCAATGGAAATGCTCCTAAGAGAACTTCGTACGAGCAAAATGAGAAGCGTACACGCGATTTAATTAAGCTGCTGGTAAATACTCCAGTAGCAGCAAATGGAGAGCCTGTAGAGCACGTGAACTACCTAGAATACAATTATACGTATCCTACTGATATGATGTTCGTACTAAACGAAGATGTTGTTATATCAGATATGAACGATGAACATCAAATGGACACTTGCGTATTCGAATGTACTGCTGATAGTTTTATGTATAGAATAAACAACAAGCTCACAGATTTCCATTATCGCTTTCATAGAGCAAGACCTTTGAGAATTCGCACTGCAGACGGCTTTAAACTTCTGACGGATAAAAATTATAAAATAAACACATACAGTTTGGGTTATCTTAAAACTCCAACTGAAATCACATCTGCAGATCCTACAACAAACTATACGGACTTTGCAGATCACATATGGTTAGAAATCATTAAGATTGCAGCTCAAATGTATATCGAGAATCAAGCTGATCCTAGATATAGAACTCTGACTAATGAAGTTCTAACACAAGAATAACAAGAATTTTAAACGTGGAAACCCCAGCTAGTTAGGTCTAGACATTTGAAATATAGGGGGAGTAGAATAAAATTATTAAATTATGTTAAATTACGTAACAACCGTGCTCGTTAGCAATCTGAACAACGCTGATAACGTTTTTGCTCCTGCACAGAATCACCTTGAGCCTACATCTGCTGATGCTGGCAAGTTTGTTATCATGAACTGCGATGCAGACGTAGACGCAGCTAAGTTGTATGATGTTACTGCTCAGAATGCTGGTGACATTAAGACAATCAAAGTTGGTTTTATTACCAGCAAGACTATGGCTTTCCATAAGCCAGACGGTACAACCGTTCAGTCTCCTATTATCAAGTGGTCTAATCAGATTAAGGCTGCTGATATTAAGAGCTTTAATACTCACGCATATGCTCAGGATACTGAGGATACTGTAGTAATCGATTTTTCTAGTTGTTCTGACCTTGGTTCTGGTAAGCCTCTGTCTGACGCAGGTAAGCGTGTAATTGTTCGCCTTACTTATAAGGATATGCCTCACCGCTTCCGTAAGTGGACTGAGAGCTATGAGTATACCACTCATGATGGTGAGACTGCTGCTAATATGGCACAGAACATTGCTAACATGATCAATAAGGAGTGGAAGCGTGCTCGTATACAGGCATCTGCTGCTTCTGGTGTACTTACTCTTGTTGCTCTTCCTTACGACGATGACGATGCAGTAGATACACTGAATGTAGCAAATAAGGTTCGCTTCAATGCTAACGTGTATTGGACTGATCCTCATGCAGATGGTTGGGCTTCTAAGAACAAGAACTTCCCTGCCGGTACTACTATTACAAAGACTCCAGGTGAGACTTATTGCGCTTCAGCTAAGCTGGTTCGCGACCGTGAGGCTTGGGCTATGGGTTATCAGGGTATCCTGAACCGTGGCGAGGGCACATGGCCAATTATTAAGCCTGACATGGAGACTCAGCTCGACAAGCAGTACAACGCTCTGACTCTTGAGTTCGAGAACATGTATCGTGCTGCTGATGATATCCAGCGTAAGACCAAGCAGGTTCTGGAGGTTTACTCAGTTAAGAGTGCTCTTATCGAGGCTATCCTCGGCGCTTTCGTTTCTGGTGTAAATGCAGAGGCTCAGAGCAGTGGCTCGAATGGTTAATATTAACTGAACTAAGCTAGGGTAGGGCAACTGCCCGTCTCTAGCTTTTTTCATAAATACAGCATTATGAAGAAAATAAGAATTGGAAATGACATTCGTCTTGCTGTAGATCTTCGTAAAGTTGTCGAAGAAGGCGACAACACTTTTGCTGTAAGGCAAATTACAGCTTATCTTGTGAATACTACCAAAGTAAAGGAATACGAGGATAAGATTAAAGAACATCCGAAGTTTCATGGTAGATTTCCAAGAGAGCCGTTCTCTCATGACTATGACACTACACCGTGGTGTCTGTGTGGATGTGGTATGCCTACATACAACGCATATCCTGTGAATGCTGCATGCGTATACAGTGGATTCGGTACTGAGCCATACAGCAAACTTAATAAAGACCTTGTTAAGATTGCTAAGTATATTCAATATAGAGCCGAATGTAAACCTGCCGCACAGCAAAATATAATTAACGTTTATTTTCCGGCCAAAGATCAGTTCTGTACGGGTGAGTATAAGCTAGTTGTTGTAGCTAAGGTATACGCACCAGGCTATAATGATGAGGACTTGAAGACCGTTTAGGTTGATGTTCCTGAGGTATTTGAACTGGTTGAGACTACTGAAGAAGGAATAGATACTGGCGTTGTTATATCAACCGATGTCGACAACGCTGCCGACGGAACTGCTGGAGCAGATGACCAAGATGTGATATTCACCGATGTTTACGTGAACGGCGGAGTGTTATCCGACGGAAACATCATACTTAGTAGAACTGACAACAATCCCGTGTCAATTGATCTTGACGGAGTTGTGGGATGGTATGAAGGAGATTAATATGAACTGGAAAGAAATAACGCAATACACGACAGCGGTAGCATCGCTGGCGAGCGGTATAGTATTGACTTACTTCCAGTATTTTAATTCAGGTGATATTACAAATGGCATGCTTGGTTATGTAGCTCAGACGCTGATTTATGCGGCCAGCATCTTCGGAGTTACTATGTATTGGAATGGAAAATATAGCGAATTAAGATCGATTGTAGTAAGAAATAATGGGAATACTAGCATGGCTAGTAGCTCACCCAAAGAAGCTATTTAAGGCCTTTGTAGGCCTCTCTGTGGCACTTTTACTTGCCTGGGGCATAACTCTTAGCAACCAGAATAAAAAGCTGTCAGAAAGCCTAGAAATGGCTTAGAACAACATTGAGGCCTATTAGGGCTCCTTACAGGGGTCCTAGTAGGCCAATAATGTTTTATAGCTAAACATTGATGAGCTACAGCAATATAATGACAAGCTTGTACACCAGTTGGATAGTGTACGCGACAAATTAAAGATTAAACCTAAACAAATAAAGACAGCTGCAACGCAAACGTAGTCTATAAACGTTATAGGTAGTAAAAAGATAGAAAAGGATATTATAACTATACTTAAAGATAGTATATATAAAGATAGTATAAGATTTAATGATCTTACTATGGTATAGTATACTATTGGTAAAGATACTGTTAATATAGCTTTAGATATTAATAATACTCAGTACTTGTATGTATATACTGATAAGCACTATAAGAATAAGAAGAGCTTCTTAAAGAGATTATTTACATTAGACTTTAAGAAAGTAACAAGTACTAAGTATGTAATAGAAAACACTAATGATATTATTAAGACTGACTCAGTTAGAGTAGTCGAAGTAACAAAGAAATAACATGGCGGAGATTTCACTGAAGACACTAACAGATGATATTCTTCTCATGGTAAGAAATAACAACATTAGCGAGAGTGAAGACTTCTCAAGGTCTCATATACATGCTTGGATTAACGCATATAGAGCTAAGCTCTGGAAAGACGAGCTTGACAAGCGTAAGATGGCTAGAAAAGCAGGCCAGTTAGATGACGAGACAGCAGAAGACAATGAGTTCATTACTCGTGTTGAAGTAGGACCCCTGATTCTTGAGGATGTACAATCCCAGGAGGATGGGGTTCCTACGTATACAAAGCGTACTAAAGATCCACTGGAGAACGTACTTGACAACAACGAGGGCAGCATTCTTGCTGTGCACGATATGCTTGGAGAGAATATACAGTATATGAATCATGTACGCAGACATTACGCTTACTGGAGAAAATATACATTTGGAGAAATGACTGCTCATTATAAGAATGATGGTCATATTTATGTACAAGGTCTCGTAGATAATAATGCTCTTAAGTACATATACGTACTGTATTTGAAAGAGATTCCATGCGAGATTGTTGATGGCGATGATCCTAATGCACCAGATGAAGATGAAGTAATGATTCCTGGTTGGATGGTTCCTCCTATCAAAGAATTAATAATGAAAAATGAATTGGCGTTCATGCTTAACAGACCTAGCGATGATAGTAATAATGCTACTCTTGCTAGCGTAAAGCCGCACGGTCCACAAGACGATGAAGAATAAACAATCTATAACATTTAGGGACTTATATCGTACAATGCCAATAGAGGTTGATTACGGGCTCTACAAGCGCATATTAGAAGAAATGTGCAGAATTATACTAGACGCAATACTAAACAGCTCAGACGGCTTTAAAATGCCTTTTGGGCTAGGTTTTATACAGGTAGGAAAATATCTACCTAAAGCGCTTAATGATAAGTCCCTATCTGTAGATTACAAAGCTAGTCGAGAATATGATAAACGAATATATCATTTGAATGAACATTCGAATGGGTATAAGTACAGATTGTACTGGTCTAAAATACCTCGCACATTCCCAGACAGATATAAATACCAACTATGTTTCGTAAGATAGAACAAGCGTAGACTAGCACAACTCATATTTAACAAACAAGACTATTTGGATATAAATGATATACAATTATATAAAGTGTGAATCAGTCATGGCTAAGATTATGGCTGATTTAGATTCTACTGAAGTAAGGCATAGGACCTCAGACATCAGGGAATGGATATTCGAAGCCATAGATAAGATTGGTGCGCCGATGTAGTATATCAGTAAAGAATCAGGGGTAGATGGAACCCCAATATTTTCAATACAGGATTATCAAGTCCCCATTCCAGCAGACCTTGTTGTATTAGACGGTCTAGCTTACTCTACTAAAGAGAATGGTCCTTGGATTCCTATGGTAAAGAGTACGGCTCTGTTTAAGCAATAGAAACGCGTTAAGAGGCCTTCTTTTACTGGCACTGACGTACTTATCCACGACTTCGAAAATAAAGCCGTAGAGAGCCCAGAAAGGTTCCCAGATCCAATTACTACCAGAGGTATTACATCACAGTCTCAGATGTACACTATCAATACAACAAAGTACATCAATAGAATGGCTGGTGATGAGATATTACATCAGAAACCAGAGTACTTCATTAAACCTGGTTGGGTAGTAACAAACAAAGACAAAGGATATATTAAATTTGCTTACAAAGCTATAGCAACAGACGAGAGAGGATATCCTTTGATTCCAGATTTAACATCATATCAGGAAGCTGTATATTGGTATGTAGTAATGAAATTAGCGTTCCCTAAGTTTATGTCTGGTACACTTAGTGGTACAAGTTCTAAATACTCAGCTAAGTTCTCTAAGGATACATACTTCTACATCCAACAGCAATGGAACTTCTATAGAAACCAGGCTTATGCAGAAGCTATGATGCCTACAGCAGATGATATGAAGAATATAAAGAATGATTGGCACAAACTTATCCCAGACTATGAAGCCGACGATACATTCTTTAAAGACATAAATAAAGAACAGATAACCTATAACGACTACTATCATGGATATTAATAAAGACCAGTAGGTCAATACGTTCTTGAAAGGCATGAATACTGACCTATCTGACGCCTTGATAGATAATAGTCAGTATAGATATGCTGAGAATATCAGAGTAACAACTAATACAGATCACAATACTGGCGAGGCTAGACTTATAGAAGGTAATACTAAGATAGCTGAGTTCCAGGGAAAACAAATAATATATATAAACTCTATACGTGACTACGTTGTAGTAATATGTGCACACACAATTACAATAAACAATGAGGAAACAGAGTGTTGGAGTTTATATGTTAGCGATAACAAAGGAGAGGACTGGACACTTGTATTTGGTCCATGTACAGATACACTATGGGACAGTTTAGACACAGTGTCAATCTCAGGTGTAATGAGATTTGAATCTGAGAATAACATTAAGCTGTATCTTGCAGACGGTAAACATGTTATAATACCAATGTGGGTGGACAAATCCCACTGGCCATCTGAAGTTCCTACAGAAATGGATACTCTCACAGGGTATCAAGATACATTCCTTCCTGCTCCTGTAGCTTCTATAAGTAACAATGCAGGACACCTTAAACCAGCTAAGGTACAGTATATATACAGACTGTATAAGCGTGGAGGCGCTGCTACTACTCTGTCTCCTGTAGGTAACGTGTTATCTTTGTATAAGAATGATTCTGAAGGATATTCAGATAAAGAGCTTACAAATAAAGCTGTTACAGTACGAGTATATTTTGATGGCGGTACTACAGGATTAAATAGAATCCAACTGTTCAGAATTACTTACATGTACAATGGACAGACTCCTACTGTACAGAGAATCGAAGACAAGGAGATTGATCCTACACAAGAATACGTAGATATAGAAGACTATGGAGATAGCCAAGAGGAGCTTGGTATAAGCGAATTACTTGGACTTACTCAGATGCAGATTAAACCTAAGATTATTGAGAGCAAGGGTGATATACTTTTTGCTGCTAATCTTAAGTATGTGCAGGATGATGTAGATAAGATGTTCGAAGGCTACGACACTCGTTCATTTAGCTCCGGTAACTATTGGAAATTAATATCTACGCCTCCTGCCTCTACTACAAAATATCAATGGGATTCTACAAGTTATGTATGGAGAGAAACACAAAACAATATAACTCTTGAAGAATATCCTATAACATTCTCTGTTTCTCAGAACGGACTTATGTCCACATTAAATACCCCTCCAGCTCAAGCAGAACTGTGTCATAGGCAGTTTAATAGTCCAGACTATACATATAACATTGATTATTGGCGTCCAATATCAGAAATATCTGATGGAACCTTTCCTGCGCCGTTCATTACAACAGAGATTGGTGGTAAGGGTCCAAATATTAACTGGAGACTTGTAGAGGAAGACGTTGTAGTAAATCACAATGGTTGGGATGTAACACAACAGAGAAACTTCTATAAGTGTGACGAGACCTATCGATTTGGTGCTATATTATACAACGATAAAAACCAAGCATCTTCTGTGAAATGGATTGCTGATATACGTATTCCACCTAGAAAGCCAAACGATTATACGTTTACGTCAGAAGGTGTATGTACAGTAAAGATGTACAACATCAAGTTCTATATAAAGAATTTCCCAGATAACTGTAAAGCAATATAGATTGTACAATGCCCTAGACGTTTTGACGACAGGCACATTATTACACAGGGCATCGTATCAGCACCAATGAAGATGTCTAAGAGTACAGGAGAAACAAACTATATGTGTCCTTCTGGCATTATGTCACTCTAGTATATATACGCTAATAACGAAAACAGTGATATTTCTACAGAAACAGCATATATAAGAACTGCACAATCTGCTAGAGATACAATCTAGTTTGCTTCGCCTGAATACGCATACCAAGCTGACGATATAAAGAACGTAATGAGTACGTATAAGAGTCAGATATCGGTAGAACACGTAGCTGCATTTACTACACCTGGAACATGGCAAACAGTAAGTAACATATCAGTTTCCGCTCCAGTATAGACTATAAGATCTACGAACAGTAAAAGCGATATAGGATTTAGATTTCGTAGAGTGTCTTATAATAATAAATTGTAGTTTTATGTTGATGTAAATACGTTGCAGGATGAAGTAGCTAGCGATGTACTAAATTCATCTGTAAACAGAAAATATGATGGATCCGCGTTAAAACGCGAAATTATTAATCAAGGGATAATAGGAAACGTTACAAATGAAGAATGGTTCTACGGATACACCGCTTTTAACAGAGTTTTGCCAAACGGCATTTTATACGACTCTGATGCAGTTATTACATATCCTTAGAACATAAGCGCAATAGGATATCCTACTGTACCTGATTGGAATAAATTTGCAAACGGAGATAAAATTCGTTTTATGGATGACGTGACACCCGTTGGTACATATAGTTATATTAACTGGTCGTACCCGTTAGCCCTTGATCAAAGCGGATCATCTACTGGAGATATGGCTAGAACGCTTACCGATACTGGTATTACAGACAACAATAAGGGAAGATCTGCGTTCCTATATCCAGTAGGAACCGGCGGTAAATGTATGGTTATTAAGTTTGACAGTAATTTCTTATGCGGTGGACAGAATGCATCATACAGAATGCCTGCTACTTCAGGACAGTTTGCTCCAATACACGTAGCTAATATAGTAAAACTATGCAATCCTTATGGTGGATATAGTAAACAGGCTATACAGAATAGTACATATTACAGTAGAGGCAATAATATAAACAAGTCTGACTTTGACGCTTATAAGAATCGTGAAGGTGCTGCTGCAACAGATATGTATGAGATAACCGCTACTGGAGGTGATTCTTACGTAGGATGGTTTAAGTATAATGCCAACCATATGTGGTTTGACCCTACGTATGTTACAGCTACTAAGATGGCTTCTGTGTATGAAGTACCTCTTGATATGGACATAGATATATATGCTCAGTGTGGTAATCCTTATGACCCTTCTAATACTACGAATGGTTATTATATACAGGATGAACCCGCATCTATATCATACAGTGGTTACTCACAGGAGAAACCTGCATATCAGTACAATACAGCATATAACCAAGATCCAAATGTAATTACATACTCTGCTATAGAACAAACAGACATATCTAACTACGATTGGGATGTACGTATACACAATTCTGATGTTAAGACAAACGGAGAGAATATCGATAGCTGGCTTACATTCAAAGCTATGAACTACCTTGATGTAGATTCTAGACACGGAGAGATAACCAACCTTAAGTTGTTCAAAGATAGACTTATATTCTGGCAGAACAATGCTACTGGTATACTTAGCTCTAATGAACGTACTATGTTGAATGATTCTGACGGTAACCAGATTATCTTAGGTAATGGTGGTGTACTTCAGCGTTCAGATTATATCTCTACTATGTATGGTATGAAGCCTAAGCAGTTTGTTACTACTCAATCTAATACTACATTATACTGGTGGGATGGAAGTGATAAAGAGATTCTTGCATACAGTGAGAATGGCATACTTCCTCTTGCGTCGTTAAAGGGTATTAGAAACTACCTTAATGAACACGACGAGAATAGTCATCCTTATATGTTCTATGACACACAGAACAAGGAGCTTGTATCAAGCGTAGTAAATGATGAAAGTGTAGTATATAGCGAACAAATAGAAGCATTCTCTTCTATATACAAATTTATGCCATTGTACGGAACAAATCTAACTACTGATATATTAACAACAACTACAGATAGTGTATATAAGTAGTGGAGCGATGCTCAGAATGCTCAGTTGTTTGGTGAGAATATATATCCAAAGATACAGTATGTTGTAAATAGTCAGAATATGTTCCCTAAGGTATTTGATATACAGACGTTCGGAGGTAGATTCTATGGTGGAGACGACATTCATAATCTTCACTTTGATTATAAGACACCTCTTAAACAACATAGTGAATGTACTGGTACTGCTGTTACTAATAGAGAGTATGACTTTAGATTGGACATCCCAAGAAACAACAACGATTCATACGGAGGTCGTATGAGAGGAAAGACTATGCAGTGTGAGCTTAGTTCTACTAATAACTCTACAGACTTCTCAATACAGTATATTACAACTAAATACAGAATGTCATGGAGTTAAAAGAACTAAAACAAATAAACAACGGAATGATACCTGCGGAGAAACCTACTATAGAAGAAAAGGTTGCTTCAGGAATAGGTGTAGAAGGTACTACTGGATAGTCTACTCTGGCAGATAGAAAGTATATCAAAAATCTACCTAAGTTTGCCGATGGTGTAAACGTAAATCCAAACGGAATATCCTCTGGACATTACAATTTTGCTGGTAGAACAAGTGCCTCATCTTAGCTTGCCAGTGGTCCTACTAAAATACCAAATAATCTTCCTACATCTAGCGGTGGAGGCACTAATCTTGGTAAAACTCTAAGTAACGTTGCTAGTGCTGCAGTTCCTTATGCAGGAGCTTTAATGTAGAATGCAACAGCTGCAGTTGATTTTGTTAGTAGTATTGGTTCTGCTGGTAAGTTTAATAAATCTGCAGATGACTTACTACAAGAAGCTGGTGGAGCAGAGGGTAATATTGGAGGTGTGTCTTATCAAACACAAAACGAGATAAACGCTCAAGGAGTGTCTGCACAAACAAGTGCAGAGAATAAGGCTAACACTGTCGGTCTGATGGGTAAAGGAGCTGCTCTTGGCGCTTCTTTAGGTATGGTTGCAGGACCAGTAGGAAGTCTTGTAGGAGGCGCTGTAGGCGCTATCGGAGGTCTTGTGGGAGGATTGTTCGGTAGTTCTAAGAGAAAGCGTGAGATGCGCCGCAGAATAGCTGAAGCACAAGACAAAGCGTTACGACAGAATGATTTCTCAAGAAATGGAGCTCTTACTTCTGTATTACAGTAGAACTATGCCAGGGAGTACGGAGATACAGAATCTCAGTCTTTATACGGATTTAAAGATGGCATATTACCTGGGTTTGTAAATGGATTTACTCCTAATTGTAAATTATCAAATGGAGAGCATGTAATATTGCACGACCCAATTGGAAATCCTATTGCAGATATACCTGTTGGACGCGGAAGAGATAATAAAGATACATTAAAAGCTTTTATTCCTAATAACGCTTCAGTTATAACAAACAAAAACGGAGCTACAGAATATTTAGAAAGAACAGGCGACATTAATGGAGCCGAATATTTAACAGCTATGAATATATAGAACAAGAAATATAAGAACGGTAAGTTGCCTGGATTTAGCGGAGGTAAATGGGGTGTTCCAGAATGGGCAAACTTGACTGGTAATTTAATACCATTTATTGCAACTGACATTGAATATAATAAAGCTAAATCATAGCCACTTGGCAGTTATACAGCAACTCATTCAAATCCTAACGCTAGTATAGCTAGCAACATGATGTCGCAAAGACGATATAATCCATATCAATCATATAGAGACGTATGGGATTTGTATGCAAAAAACAATTACGCTAGCAAAAATAACGGTTTAAGTTCTTCGCAGCGTAATTTATTGCGTACAACTAATTATGCAAACACTCTCAACAACATCTTCAAGATAAATGATCACGCTCAGCAGATGAACAATCAATATCTTGGAGAGAATGCTGAGTTCTTAGATAATCAAGGACGATTTAATACTCAGCTCAGACAGACAGACGATATTAAGCATTATGATACTTATACACAATCTCATGGAGCATAGAGTGAAATATTAAGCAAACTTTCTGCACAAAAGTGGAATATTTTTCAGAATTTTTTCAAAGGTGTTGCTGATCTTGATCTTTACAACTATATGAAGAATATGTTTGATGCAGATAGAAATGCAGATAACGCTAATCGTGCAGCAAAATATAAATTAAATCAGCCTGCTGTTGTAAAGAACCCAGATATATATAATTATAATCTTGGAATCCCGGCTTCGTCTAAGTATGAGCAAGCTATTGCAAGTAATCTTGCAAAGCATTTCCAGCAACCTGCAGCACAATCGTTGGAAGAAAAACTTCTTATTCCAGATTTGCCAATGTTCAATTTCTCAGCAAATATGTTTAAGAAGGGTTCTGTTAGTCGTAGAGCTGCTAAGAAAGGAGGCCGTAAATGATATACGGAGCAGATAGAATAGTACAGATGCCGGTGATGCAGCTGTACGATACAGGATTGATGTAGCAAGCTGTATAGAATGCTCGTTACATGTATGATAAGGCTGAGAAGAGGATGGATGACTTCTATAAAGAATATGACAACTTTGTAACACCCATTCAGAAAGACCAAGATTGGTATAACGAAAACGTTATAGGTAGATTCCGTAGAGGTATCGATGAACTCTATGCTAATGGAGAGGATCCTCTAAGAACAGCTACTGGTAGAGCTAAGCTTGCACAACTTGCTAGAAGTATAGACGTAGGTGCTGTAAATAAGCTTAGAACTAGTTCCCAGAATGCAACAGAGTTCTTGAGAGAACGTTCTAAACTCGAGGCTGCCGGTTTATATAATCCCCTGCTTGCTAAATACGATGGTCCAGACATTAACTCTTACAGTACACTAGAGTCTGGAGCGTGGGATAAAATGAGTCCTACTAGAATTGTAGATATGGCCACGTTTGGTAATCCTTATTTCGAGGGAATGAAACCTAATGTACACAAGGCTAGTAAGAATGGAGTTAGCTATAGCATAGAGAAGATTGATGAAAACGATCTTAGAAATATAGCTGATGCTCATTATAATGAACTGGTAAGTACTCCGCAAGGCCAACTTATGTACAAATATTATGTAGATATGGCTGGTGGAGATCGCGATGTAGCTCGTCAAATGTTTAATAATGCTATCGTAGATGGTCAACGTAGACGTATATATCAGAAGGATGACTTTGATGATCAGTGGGATAAACATCAACAAATAGCACAAGGTTGGGCTAGAATTAATCAAAGTGCACAACAATTACAGCTTGAAAAGGATAAGTGGAATTTTGAAAAAAGTTTGTACGGAAATCAAAACACTGATATACCTACTGCAGGAGCATCTGACCAAGTGGCTATTGACCAAGATAAACAGTACAATAAAGTAAAAGCTAATTACTAGAAGAAGATAAGAGATAATGAGAAAAATTCTTATAATGCATTATCTGAAAACAAAACTACTTCTAGAGAAGGAAGACTTATAAAGACACGCAGAACAGGAGAAAGAGTGGCTGCAGATAATTATAAGAAAGCTTGGCAAGTTATTCAGAATTCAAACGCATCGAAAGAAGAGAAAGATAAAGCAAGAGATTTTGTTTCTAAATGGGACAAAAATGGTTCTGATAAATTTAAAAAGTGGGCAAGCGATTATAAATTATCTGTCGACAAGACGGCAGTAAATACGTATTTGTCCTCAATAAGCAGTCCTGATTATTATGGAAAAGAACAGCCTGAATTAAATTTATATAACAAGGCTCATCAAGCTTTCGAGCGACAAAACATTTTGACAAATTCTGTTGATACTGGTATACAAAAAGATGTAAATACATCCTTAGCTTTAGTTGATGACGGAAACGGAAATTAGATTGGAAATGTTACGAAAGACACAGACTATGCTCCAATTATTGAAGCAGCTGTTACTGGAAACAGGCGTTATAAACATAATTCTGATATAAATAAGATAAATAGATTAATAAAAGGAAAGTCTTATAAAATAACTTCTCAAAATATAACAGGAAGAGGATACGGAAGTGGATCTATAGGCGATACTAGGTATAACATGGTTAGACAGCTTGCAACGTTTGACGATCCAGATGTAATACAAACGTTAACCAATAATTATACTTCTGAAGGCCTTGCTTCTATAGGAATAACAAAAAATAGTGATGGTTCTTATAACATTCCTATTATATCTAAGTATTCTAAAGGTAGCCAAACTTGGGCAGACGTAAATACAGAAACTGACAAACGAGTAGGCGGATAGTCTGAAGCTACAAAACATAGAGCAACAAGACAGGCTAGATCTTTAATATCTAATATATAATAATACTTAATTATTATGTCAAAAAAGATACGTAAACCGAGTACTAATAAAGCTAAGTACTCGTATGATCCGTAGGCAGAACAAGGTTATGCTATTTTGCGTAACCTTGACTCTGTTTTGGACATTGGCACAGCGATATAGTCGCACGATCAACACATGACAGGGTTGATTGATTCTAAAGCAGCGCAATATTGGCGCGAGAATGCCGAGGAGCTTGAATGGGAAAATAAAAAAGAGGCGGACAGAAAAGCCACAGAAGATAGATATTCTGACTATTCTATGCCGTCTGCGATGGGTGGTTAGAATGCTTTGACAACTTTTATGGAAAGTGTCGGTGGAGCATATAATCATGTAAAAAACCGTGACATTCCAAACATGCCAAACGACTATGGGATGTCAAACTTCTTAAAAGACCAGTGGAACTCATTCTTTGGCGAAATGAATACTCTTCAAGCCGAAGATGCTAAAGGCTATCAAATAAGAGCTCTTAATGATAAAGAGTTGATAGGTGTATATAAGAGGTCGTTAGATTTGTTGGATCAAATAGATCAAGCTGACGGTCAGATTCAGTATATAGATCAGCAGTTAGCTCAAACAAATTTAACACAAGACCAACGTAATCAGCTGAGAGCAAAGTCTTCTGAGTTGAAAGCCGCTCGAACTAAAATGCAGGTTGAGTATGATAACTATGCAGATCAGAGAAAGATGCTCGAAGATACTGTTAGAACAGGAGGTATTAAGCGAGGTTGGAATGATCTGATGGCCGGCAATGGTATATTTGGAAGTGACGCTTGGTGGAATCTTCCAGGTAAAACAACGGCCGCACACGATGAACTTAATGATGCTCGTAGATTTATATACGACCTTGGTAACGGCAAGAGAAGTCGTAAAGAAACTCGCCAAATGTTGGATAGAGCTCTTAGTGAATACGATAGACTCGAAGAAGGATGGAAAGCTGTTATAGATGAGAACGAAAAAGATGCTAAGTATCACAAAGATAAGATAAGCTCTTGGTTCCAAGGTAGAGCAGACAAAACACAGATTGCTTTTACGGATCCAGATACATATCTATTTAAGATGCCAGGTATTATAGGAGGCTCTGCAAGTTCTTATATGAAGCAAGCACCTGCTATGATTTCTAGTATTCTTGGAGGTCTTGTTGCTGGTGCAACTACTGGTGGCGCAGCATGGCTTGCAGCTGGAGGTGGTGCACTTGGTTCATTTATGATGAACTATGGAGCAGGTGTATCTGAGAACAATGCTGAAGTTGCACTCGCTGCCAAAGAGCGCATTAAAGCAAGAACTGGTCTTGAAGATAAAGATATCGAAGATCTTGTTGCTGGAAAGATGCACGATCCTGCAAAACTTCGTAAAATAACAGAAAATATAACAGATGTAGAAAATCTGTTCAATAAAGATATGGCAGCTACTACATGGGACGCTGCTGTAGACGCAATGCTTGGCGCAGTTCCCATAGGAGGAATGGCCAAGTTAAATTCGTATGTAAGAGGAAGTAAAGCTTGGCGTAAAGCCCTAAGAAATCCTGCTATTAGATCCGCACTTCGTAGTAAATATGGAGAGACTCTCGTTGATGATTTTGCTAAAGGATTTGAAGTGGGTGGTCTTGCAAGTCCTCTTGCTGGAGTTGCCACCGGTGTGGCTAATGCTACAGTAGGAAGAGCTGCTAAGAAGGGAGCTGAAAGTCTCGGTAATCTTATTATAAGACATTCTGACGATACATATCTTGGATCATTAGGAAAGGCTCTTGGTAAACGTATGACAATGATGGCGAAAGCATCCGAGAAGCTTGCTCCAGATTTGGACGATTTAACCAAGGTTACAAAAAAAGGTCTTAATTCAAGATACATGAAGGGTCTTGGTGGACGTCTTATAAAGTCTGCTATATCCGAAGGTATTGAAGAGGGTAAGCAACACGTAAATGCTGAAGAGTTTAAGAATTCATTTGATGATCCAAAACTCATGGATACAATGGATGTTGCATTTACAGACATGGTCAATGGATTGACTATGGGAGCTTACGTTCTCGGTATTCCTTTAGATGGTCTTGGCATAATCAATATTAAAGATCAAGATTTGTTGCAAGAGATTAAAGGCGGTATGCTCGGTGGTTGGGGCCAGACAGGAATGGTTACTGTTGCTCAAAGTACGGCTCCGTACATCAGAGAAAGAAGGGCTCTTGATATTGCAGTAGAGCAACTTCAAAACAATAAACTTGCAGCTACTGCTCAAAAACAACAATATAAGTCTTGGTTGTAGAGAGGGTTATTCAAGCCTAACGAAAACGATGTAAAAAGAGCATTTGATATGCTTCGTGAACAAAACGATAAATACGGCGAAACATATCATGAAACTGCAGTTCCATCAGAACTTATAGATGAAGCAGAGAAGAAGTATAATTGGCTGATGCAGCTTGCTCAGAGACCTGAGACAAAACAGGCAGCTCAAGACAATGGTATAAATGTACGTTCTTGGAAAAATCCTGCAAGTTGGAGATCTAATGCTCAATACCACGATTTCGTAGCTACTACAGCAGTTGCTTTAGACAAACTCTCAGACATAAAACAACATGCTGCTGAATCTATAAAGAATGTAATAGATACTGAACAAAAAGTAGAATCTAGACTTGCTGTGAACAATGACGGTTTACAGGAGGTATTAGAGTATTTGCAAGCAGACGAGGGCTCTGAAAAGAGACAAAACGGTCTTGGTACAGTTACAGGCGAAGGTTGGAGAGCAGAACAACAAACTCCATTCGAAAAAGCAACAGACAGTATATTACAAGAAGGCGAAAACGATGCAAGATATACAAAAGTAATAGCGCAACTTGCTGCCTTATTGAAATATAGAGATCAAATAGAAAGTGGTCTAAGCGCAAATAAAAATGTAAGATTCTAGAAAGTTCGTAGAGGATTAAAGGAGCACCTAGATAGAGTAAATAAGCAGATAGATGATCTAATAAAAACAAATGAAGATGATCTAGTACACAAGTTTGCTTTCGCAGTACAAGGCCAGACATCCGACGGAAAAGGTTTGTCTAATTATGTAAACAGCAAACAACATATACGAACTCTTGCAGACGTAGAAAACCATCTTGTATACAACCAGGAAGAGCACGATATGCTCGTAGACGCTTACCTGGAGAATTTAAAATGGCAGGATGAATACGACAGTGCTAAAAAATCTCTAGAAAATTTCCTTGGAAAAGAATATAAAGACGAAAATGGAGATGTTCATTTTAAAGGCGGAAACGCAGTCAAAGTTCTTGAAGAAATAAAGAACAACGAAGATGCCGACGATGCATTTGAACAAGCCGTCGAACAACATTTCTAGGAAGGTTTAAAAGCTGAACATCTGAAGGAAGAAAACGGGTGGGAGAATCCACAAATATATCCTGATACAAGAGAAAAAAATCCAGTATTGGACGCAAACGGAGATCAAATACAAGTTACATACGACGAACAAGGTCGTATGAACAGGCGTTTAGCAGATAATGAGACTGTTGACGATCTTGGGTTTGTATGGGAGTATAAAGACAATAAACCAGATTTTACAATAAATCGTATCAATCAAAACGCTCCTACTCCTGAAGATAATGCTGAACACGATAGAAGAATATTCAGAGAAACTTTTGCGAGCATTCAAGACGAGCAATTACCTCTTACTCCAGAAGGAATGGTGGAACGTCGTCAGAGATCGTTGTTTGAAGCAGCTAGAATGGAAGGATTATGGCCAGATCAAAAGAAAATTGTTGTCACTCCAGTAAGCGGAGCTGATCCAGACCATAAACATCTTGTTGAAAGTTATTATGAAACTCGTAATCGTCTTGTTCCGCCTTCTACAACACAACCTGTGATAGAAGTGCAACCAGAAAATCCTATAGTAAATCCATAGGATGAAGTTATAGACAAGATTGAACGTATATATACCGAAGATAAAGAAAAGATACAAAACGATCCCAGTGGTTATCATACAACAAGTCAAGACTACTTTATAGAGCAGGATGGTAAGATAATAAGAGCTTCTCGTGTACACAACGTAAAACCAGAATCGTATATTCAGGAAGATTAGAAGAAAGAAGTTGAAGATATATATCAGCATCTTGTCAATCAACCTAATTTAGAGCAGTTTTCAAATGAATACTCTCTTATCGCGACACATCCTTCTATATACGATGTTACAGAACGTGATGATTTTGATGGAAATGTTGTTATCAAGTATATCGAAGACAACGCTGATGTATTCTTTGGTAATACTACATCAGAGAGTCGAAAAGAATTTGAAACAACTGTAAGACATTTGGCGCAGATTCTTGTAGATGCAAACAAAACTAAATCTTCTTCTGTTCTTGTAGGTAATATTGTTGACGAACTTGCTAGAAATTTCTTTAGCTCAGATATACTATATAATAAGACTACTCAAAGTGGCGGAATAGAATGGTTATTCGACAAAATAAATGAGAATGACGGTAGAACGTATAGAGAGTTATATAGAAACAATATTAATGCGTTTACAACACTCATTAAAGAATTGTAGTCACAATACAAATATTACGTCGATACGTTAGGTTGGAAATTATCTACTCTTCCATTTACTGTTCGAAATCAATTTGATGATTTAGGTTGGGTTGCTGGTCAAACTGACATGATTGCTGTAGATAAAAACGGCAAAATTCATATCATAGACTTTAAAACATCTAAGTATACATTTGAAAGTGAGTATGTAGCAACAGATAGGGCTATACGACTTACAAACGAGTATGCTAGTCAATTGAAGTCTCTTACAGAGAAAGATTTCTCTGGAGATAGAAGCATCAAAGCAAAACGTATATTGCGCTTTATAAAGAGCGACGGTAATAAAAATATAGACCTTAAGTGGATTCCTGAAAAGAGGGATAAAAACAACAATGTCATATAGAGCGGACATGCTGCCATTGTAGAGAAGAGAAAACCATTCTTCAGTACTCCAAACAAACAGTATGGTCAAGAATTGTCTGCATATGAAGATTACAGCAATCAGCTTACTGCATACGCTGAAATGCTTAAGGCTAATGGATTTGACGTTTCCTCTATAGAGGTTCTTCCTTTTAAGGTTTCGTACGATTATGATTTTACTGAACCTGGAAAAGGTATCGTAAACATAACAATGCAGTCTAGAATGCCACTTATGTTAAGTAGTAAGATGAAGACTATTCTCGATGGTGTTGAAACTAGAGATCAACAAGCCGTACGAATAGCTCAAGAAAACTTACATAACAATATAGGTCATCTTCAATACAAGTTAGATCAAATAACTGAAAAAATATCAGACGATATATTTAATGAGTTATCAGAACAAGGAAAACTCATATACTCTGACTTTATATCTGAAGCAAAGAATGTGTTGGTAAGTGCAGAACAAGCCTTATACGATAGAAAATCTGAAGATATAGACGAGTTAAATGCTCAAAATGACACTGTAGACGACGTTTTAAGCCGTTTTGACGAGGTTTTAAAGGACTTGCGGGCAGATTATAAGCAGGCTATGGCAAAGGCTGCTGAGCAGGCTATAAATGAGGCTAAACGAGACCAGCAAGATAAGCGAGTATCTAAGCAAGACTCAGAAGAGGTGGCTGGAGTTATTCCTGCTACTAATAAAAGAGATAGTGCTGGAAATACTAGCCATTCTAATTTAAATTATAGAAGGGTTACTGGTGATCCCGAATTGAGTCGAGCTACATTGGCTCCAAACTTTATAGACGAATCTGACATACGCCTATACGTAGAGGGTGATGAAATCTATGCGGATATACAGTTTGAGGGACATGTATGGCAACGTGTACCTATTGATTCTAAATATCAAACTATTGGAGGCCCAACATGGATTCCTAATAGTAAGAAGTTGTACGATGATATTGTAAGACTTCAAAACGAGCATCCTGGTGCAAAAATAGTACCAGTAAGAGCTACGATGAATCGTACAGCAGGTCGTATGAATATTCTTGTCGACAAGGATAGAAGTCCTGTATATCAAGATGTAAGAAAATCTGACCTATTCGCAGGACAGGATATATACGATATCGAGTTTTCTTCTTCATACAAGAGAATAGGATATGTAGATCAACATGGAGTTGTTCAAACTTTTGAAGATGGAAAACAACAGCCAACTCCTCTATATCAATGGTCTGATCCTAGAATGTCATCTCAACCAGGAACACTTATCTATTTAAAACCTGTTCCGAAGAACGAATGTCCAAACAATAAAAAGACGAACAGAGTAATTGTAGCAATAGATAGGGTTAAGCTTAGAGACAATGATATTAATTTCATTGTAGAAGCTTTGACAAATCCAGACCAACTTGATAGGCCATACTTTAAGGAGATAAATGGTAAAGTTTATGATCTACACGCCACTAGAAGACAAATAGCAGGATTAATGCTTCCAATAGTGGACAACCCTCAGCAATTAGGAAATGCGGATTCTATTATTAGAGATCCAAACAATCCTATGGTGGTATATATAATGAAGCGAACAGATCTTGCTACAGGCGGTACAGGAAGAGGGCGCTTTGATCTGTCTACTCAACAAGGAATAGACGATTTTAAAGCAATTTTGTCTACAATGTCTATCGCTGAGAGACATGACGTTTTGTCTAGTAGACTTGGTTCGTTTGACAAGACAGAAGGATCTTCACTTCCATTCGGAGGAATAAAACAGTTCTTTATAGAACAGCGTGGAAATATTACGAGTGTAGATATTACAGATGCAATTAAGTTCGATCTTGAGGACTTCAAAACAAATACTTCTAAGAGTGGAGTTAAACGTCAAGGAGTAAACGGATTTGCTTATTATTTGAAACATGGAATGCTCATTACTCAGTATGGAGGAATGTTAAGTTCTAATGTTGAGATAAAAGATGCAATGCTAGAAGATGGTACTGTAGGACCAGTAAACGTCGCTCCGAGTGGCGTGCAAGAAGTTGCTACTATAGGATCTCTATCTACTACCGATGGAACGGAGATTGATTCTAGTGATATTGATTTGTTAAAGACTTGGGACTATCGTGGAAATAGAAAGTCTTTATCTGAAGAGAAGGCCAGAAAACACATAAAGGAGATTCTTGGAGATAATATTCCTGTAGAATTCCATCAGACATTCTTGAAAGCTGTATTTGGAGCTGCACACGTTGTAGGTAACTGTAAAACAGACGCTATTATACTTTCTAGTATGGGGTGGCCTGGCGTAGAATATCACGAGGCTTTCCATAGAGTATTTGAAATGCTGTTACCATCTCACGAAAGAGATAAGATATATCACAAGATTGCTGATAGAATAGGCGTAGAGCTGTACGATTCTGATGGTAATGAGAATAAGGCTGCTTTCAGAGAGGTTGCAGAATATGCTGCGGATCGTTATATGGATCATATGAATCACCATATGACAGACGTAAAGATTCCGTTTATCACCAAGATATATAATAAGATACACGATTGGGTATCTGCTCTATGGCACTTCAACGATAGAGAACTGTACAAAGTATTTGCTAGAGTAAATCGCAAAGAGTTCGTAAATGCAAAACCTTCTCAACAAGCAATAGACAGATTTAATAGACTGTTTAAGAATTTGCATTGCGAAATACACGGCGTTCCTTTGGATAATGTAGTAAACAGACCAATGTATGATAAATTACGTGAGAACGTAATGTTCTGTATACTGCAAGGTCAAAACGTAGATCCATCTGGTAGAAATATACAAGAGATTGGAAAGCACATCGATAAAGAAACATTCTTAGCCGGAGTTGAAAAACTGAAAAAGAGTAACATAGATATATTTGGAGAATCTACAGATATTCCTACTGTTGGCCAGCTCGCTATGAAAGAGATCTATGATAACTTCGACAATGAGTTCTTTAGAGACGATATAGCAAACCTCATTTCTGCAATATCTACTGATTTTACAAAAGAATTTGAAAAAGAATCTACAGAAGATGCTCAAAGCGATGATGTAACTAATGCAAGTATTGGTGAACATACAAGAAGTTCTTATGAATTTAGCAGATTCAGTAAGACATCAAGTAGAGTTAGATTCTTCTTTGCAACAATTCCCGATACAATGTATGAAAAGGCTGTTGTAAAGGATAACAACGGTAATGAGAAAGTTGTCATGAAAGTCAAACTTGCTCTAAATGAGTTTGGTCTTCCACAATATGCTCCAGTAAACGCCGTATTTAACGAGTTCTTAAATTTATTCCATGACGTTGATACATTGTCTGAATTAAAAGCAAGACTTGAATTGTATGCAAAAGAAGATCCATTGTATGAGCGTATGTATAAAGCTTTTGATAAAATATACAAGAGTACATACAGTCTTAAAGATGGTGTTCTTACTAGAAATTCAGATCAAGAAGCATTGTTGGTACAGTTGATGAATGTTATTAGATCTAACAAACATAACTTTGATATTGCGAGATCTACTACTACAAACAACATGAACGGTATGCATCGTATTATAATACAGACAACAGATGCTGATTATAATGCTACGTTCTATCCAACACAGTGGAATCAAATGCTTGTAAACGGAGGAACTCCAATTGTAAAAGTATCGTCTAACGGCAGCTTACAATTCAATCCCGCGATAAAAGGTGCAGAAAACAGTTTTGCAAGAATAGCAGATATATTGTCGCATGCATCTGAAACGCGAAAAGCTGAAAATAATGCAGTATACAACGACGTAGGTATAAAAGAATGGCTTATAAACGCTCTAACCGACGGAGAAAATAATGTATATTTAAAACTTCGAGTAAACGGTAAATATAGCTATTATGATAACCCGAAGAATCCGGAATAGTTAGAAGTAGTGAAAGATAAGATAGTAGACATATTGAACACTCTTGGTATACAAATATCTGGAGACGAGTTTAATTACATGCTTAGAAATAAGTATGGATCTAACGATTATGAAGCACTTGCAAAAATGTTTATGTCTACGTCTAGAACTGACTCTATGGCTACGTTCTTACAATTCTTGAAAGATGTTGCTCCAAACGGAAAACTATAGAAAGAAGTACGTATTAAAGGTAAGCAAGTAAAATTAGAAAACGCTTATGCAAAAATGGCGTTTATAAGAGATCTTGCGAACTGGAAATATCAATATAAGCATTCTCATGATCAACTCACAGTTCTTGCTACAAATAACAATAAATTCTACGAGATATCTGATAATAATTACGCATCAGATGTTGTTCGTATGATAAATAAGAGAACAGAAGAACTTGACGAGTTATTGTCTGACCCATTCTCTTACTTTGAAGGTGAAAAAGATGTTACCGGAGAAACTCCGAAATATGGATCTGTCATACTTAAAGAAATTACAAGTAATAGAGATGCCTTTATTACTCTTAGAAATTTTGTAGGATTTAAGACAGATAAACGCGGTGATTACGGATCAGATTACTTCGAGATAAGTAAGCGAGAAGATTACGTATCTAAGGCTACCATACTTGAACAAGGTGGTATAATAATGCCTACTCTTTCTGATAAAAAGACGTGGTTATATGTAGATGGTGTAAAGCTTCCAGGACTTGATTACAATAATACTGTAGACGATGATGGAAACACTACTCCATTTGCAGCAGAACAGCTTGGAGATCAATTCGTAATATCTGCTGACCCTATGTCACAATTAGACAATGTGTTGTCTCAAAGAGAAGATGTAGTAGATCAGTTTATATCGTACGCATATTCTGAATATGAGGCCATAAAGAAAGCTGATAGAGACCTTGACGAAATGGAGAAAAATGGCACAAAGTCTGATGAAGTAGCTAATTACTACAAATCTGAACAAGGTGCTAAATTCTCATCGCTACTTGGTGTATGGGTAAATACATATAAGAAAGGAAAAGACGGTCAAAATGTTGTTTCTGGAGAGAAATTTATATCGTTTAATAACAATAAAAAGACTCGAAAGAAGAATATAGAAGAGGCTGAAAAATATTTCTTTAGAGCTGATAGAGATACACAAAGAGCATTGATCGCCAGACTGTTACACAAACGTTTGTTACAAGAAATAAAGACGTGTACTGAATTAGGTTTGATTAAAAGAGTCGACGGTACAGATAATTTGTTTGGCGATTACGAGAACGTAGGTCTTAACTCGCAAGCCATCGACATTATATACAAATCTATAGTAGCTAAGAACGGTCATCCTAAAGATGCAATAGCAACAGCTAAATATAAATCCTTAGCTGTTATGATATATCTAAACGATATTTCTAACAAAGCTATAATGTCCGGTCAAGAGTTTGAGCGTGTATTCTCAGGAAATCCAGCTTTCTATAAATGGAAGTACGATAAAGAAACTGGAGTACTCACAGATAGAACAGTCGACGAATTAAAGCGTCTCGGAGGTGTTGTATCTACTGGTAATAATAACTTTATAGAGTTAAAGGACGTTCCTGAAAAATATAGAGATGAAAACGGTAATTTCTCTGGAAAATATATATGTGCCGAGGTAGACAACGAATTGATTGAATCTCCACAAATAGATCTTATCGAAGAGAGAATGTTGTATGGAGAGATTCTTACCGCAGCATATAACAAAGAAGAAACTTCTAGATTGAACCAGTATAGAACAAGATACAACGACTTGCTTAGAGAATTATCAAAGGAAGAAAATGACCTTTCTGAGGAAGATTTGGAGTGGATACAGAATGCAGATCCTGTTAAAGACGAACAGGAAATCAGAGAGGACGTATCTAGAATGCTCGATTCTATTGGAATTGATGACATTAAGAAACTGCTCGACGAAACTACTTTACAAATTGCAGAGAGAAAAGCAAAACAAGCTACTGATAGTTATAGACTTAAGTTCAAAGACGGCAAAGTAGACGATGGTATTGATGTTGCTGACGGTGGCGCATACATTACAGACACGATGGCAGAAATGCTTCTTAGAATGAACGGAAACTATAGCACAGATATAGAAAATGCGTTCAAAATTCTAAGAGAAGAGAAAACTTCTACGCTTATGTAGAAACAATAGGCATATAATAAAGTTGTAACTACTGTTATAGGATCTCAGAAATATACTGCGTTTGGTAGACGTAGACACGCTACTACAGGAATACAAGTTGCTTATTACAATAAAATGGCATTGTTCCCATTGTTTAAGAGTATTGCAACAGGAAAGATGCAGAATGTATATAATAAGATGATGTCTCAAGGCATAGACATGCTTATGGTAAATTCTGCTGTAAAGGTAGGAAGCCAGGGATCTAAACCTATTGAATGGAATAATTTTGCACAAACTCAAGAAGATTCTAATACAAAGCCTACATTTGACGAAGGATTTGAGTTTAATACATACGAGCAGAAATTCTTGTATCTAAGGAAACAGCTTAATACTGATCCAAAAGAAGAGTCTATGATGAATATGGGTACTCAGATGACGAAAGTTGTTATGTCTAGTTTGTTTGACGGCCGTACTTATTATATGCAAGACGGTACAGAAATGAATGGAACAGAGCTTCGTAATGATATTATGAACGCGATTAACACATTGTCGGACAGAGGTTATCATAATATACTTACTAGATTTTTTAAAACAAACGGAAAAGGAGAGCTCGTTGATAAGGACGGAAATGTAATTGGCGACAAGTCTTCTGGTAAGGTACTTGATGAAAAGAAATTTGCAAAAGAGATTAGGGCAATGATGCAAACTAAAGACCCAGATAAGAATATTATTGACGGTCTTGAGATTGTAGAACAAGAAGATGGTGACGGGAAGGTTACTAAACATATGAGATTGCCTTTGAATGCTATTTCTAATTCAAGTTGGTTAGAGAGTGTTCTTATATCTTCTATTAATAGTAAAGTAATTGATATTGAAACTCCTGGTGCTGCATTTATTCAGAGATCTGTATGGGCTATGGAGGGATCTACTATGTTTGAGAGATCAAACGGATCTATTCAAGGAGATGAAGATCTTCCTGCTTCTATTAATGGTGGAAAACGTCTACAGATGATAAATGAAGAAGGTTCTATGGATTGTGTAGTATCGTTCGATTTTATTAAGAAGATGTTTAAAGGAGAACTTCCACAGGTTCCTATTAGAGATAAGAATAGAAATATAATCTGGGATCTTGTACCTGAAACCGACAAGAACGGAAAGGTAATAATGAAGGACGGTAAACCTGTATATAAACAAAAACGAGATAAAGACGGAAATCTTGTTGTAGATAAAGAAGGTAATCCTGTATACAAGCGCAAGATACGTATGAGAGATATGTCTATAGATGAAGCACGTCAATGGCTTATCAATAGAGGTATTATCGGAGAAAATGCTACTGCAAATATTATAGGTTATCGTATTCCTACACAGGCCCAATCTTCAATTCACGCTCTGCGTATTGTAGATATACTTCCTGTTGTAAATGACACTGTTATACTTCCTGCTGAGTTTACTAAGATTACAGGTTCTGACTTCGATATTGATAAACTCTTCTTATCTTCTATACAGTATACTGTTTCTAGAGAAGAAGGCGAAGACGGTAAGTTCCATTAGACAGTATCTAGTACGTTTAAAGAAAATAGTTCAGCATATTATCAGAACAAACTTCTCAAAGATTATATTGCAGTATTGTTAGACTGGACTTCTCACGAAGACAAACGTCAGCGTACTACAAATATTCTGCACAGATCTATTGATAATGATACTAAGCTTCTTAAGGATATTATTAAAGATATTGAGACCGGAAAACCGGCAAGCGTTGAAGAGCCTTATGGATTCTACTCATTGAGTGCACAAACAGCGTCTAAGAATGATTATATTACAGGTAAAATTGGTATCGGTCCATTTGCCCTTAATAATAATAACCACATTCTTACAATGATGTATCACGTTAGATTTAAGCATATTGAATCTAGTATAATGAATTCTCTTGGTCTTGAAAGTCTCGATGGACGTGTTGATAAAGACGGTGAGTCTATCATGTCGTGGATTTCAGCGCTTATTAACGCCCACGTGGATATTGCTAAGGACCCATATATCAGCAGATTAAATGTAAATCCATTTACATACAATATTGTCAACCTTCTTGTAAGAACTGGTTTAGGTAAAAAGACTTTCTATTTTACTTCTCAACCTATTATGAAAGCTCTTGCAGATGCATATGTAAATGCAGGTGCTTTGTATATGTCGGATCCTCACAAGGGAAAATTCAAGTTGCAGCAAGAAGCTGTTGACGAATTCGCAGAGGAGTATTTCAAAGAACTTGGAGATGATGCTATCAATAAGATAAACATTATCAAAGAAGGAGGTGCCGCACACTCTAAAACAAGAGCTAAGATAAATGAAGATATTGCAAAACTATTTAATAGCAATGATTTGATAGCAGGTGCAAAATCAGTAGAAGTAAATAAGCAGCAGCAGTTGCTTGTATATCTCGCATATCTACAGTTTGATAAATACGCCAATGCTCTGTCTAATCTTGTCAAATATAGTAAAATTGACACAAAGAAACAAGGAAAGAGTATTGTTGAACAAATGATATATCAAAAAGGATATCAGAGAACATTTGACACTACTAGGGAAGATAACTTGTTTGATCCTGTCGGTTTGAGTGCTATGGAAAACGATTCTTATATTGCAACTAAAACTGAAAATGCAATAAGTCTTACAAAAGATATTCTGCAAAGTCAGTTTATACAAAGCACTCCAGCATTCCAAGGTAGTCTTGATAAGATATTGAAAGCTGTTGGAAGAGAAGAATCGTTATCTGTAAATCTTGTAAATAAAGCTGTAAATGCGCTGAGCGCTGCAGTTAAGTCTAAGTTCTTTACTGACACTTATGTTCCTAGTATAACAACCATTCCTAGTTATATGCATGATCTTGTTAGCGAAAGTTAGGAATATCTTGACTTTAAAATAACAAAGCCTGGGTATGAAATAGAATTATCTGGAACAGTTTATCACAATCTAGAATCTTATTGTAAAGGAGGTGTAGCGTGGCTTATATATACAGGCGCAGACAAGAAACAATACTAGATTCCTTTAAATATAATTGGAGCAGATAACACCAATAATAAAATATATGTGGATAAAATGCTTCAAACAAACAATCTACACGGTAAGATTTTATTAAAAGGCGGTAAAAATACTATCTACGACAGATTTATGAGATTACAGGTTGCTATAGAAAGTAATCCGCAATTTGCAAAACTTAGGTCTGCTTCTGGAGAAATAACAAATAGACTTCTTCAAATGATTGTTCCTGGAACTGTTACTGAGTATAAGAAAGGCTTCATTGCTGGTGAACATCCAGATACCTATGAAACGTCTAAGTTTATTAAGTTGTTTAACTTTGTAGAAGACAGTGGTAATACTGCAAACTATATAATTGATGGCTGGGATGAACTTCTTCAATATACAGATGACGAACATCCTCAAGCTCAAAAGATTATACGAGATTTTGCAAGAGACCTTATTGTTTATGCTTTCATTACTTCTGGTGATAGAGGAGGATTTACAAAGATGTTTAAATACGTTCCTGTTTCATGGAGAGAGGAGTCTGGTTATGGTCAATATATCCACGATAAACTTGCTGAGTATTCTATTGGATACGAAACAGACATCGATATAAACGATGTATTGCTCAACAACTGGTATGACAACGAACTTGTTCCTACATATTATCTTGATGATAATAAAACAAAGACTTCTAATTTCATGAAGTATTATACTACTAAAGATAATGTACGGTTAGGGTTCCCATCAATACTCGCAGCTCTTCATACTGTGAATGGTAGACTTGAACCTTCTATAGATCCTAGAACTGCTCCCTTGTATATAAAAATACCTAGACGCAAAGATAAGTCTGCAGAAGATAGTCAGCGTAGATTTACCGTGTATAAAATGCACGCCGTAGCTATGAGTAACAATGGTGTAGAATATCCAGTATATATAAAAGTAAATCAAAAAGGAAACCAAGTTTCTGGAGGATTTATTATAACCGAATACGGCAGATCTGATAATCTAAACGCTCCTGAGTATTATATAGACGAAGAGGTTCTTAAGAAAGTATATCAAGCTTCTACTGTAGCAGATCACATAAACGCTGTAAAGAAAGCGCAACCTATATATGCTTCTATTGTAGAAGGTCTTAATAGGGCTTGGAATAAAGATTCTCAGAACGGAGTAACAGACCAACAGATACAAGAAAAACATAATTAGAAGTTTGATGATTCTTAGTTCTCAGATGAAGCTATGAAACATTGTAAAAGTTAAGTGATATGAATGCAATATGTCCAAATTTAAGTAATCCCGATGTTGCTAGGGAATTTAACGAATTAGTTGAAGCAACGAGTGAGAAGGCGGCATATGCTATATGGTCGCTTAACAATGGATACGCTATAGATAAGGCCCCTAACGGGGCCTAGTCTAAGCTATTTGAAGGTCTTTTGAATTATTTCGGTGGAGATAGAGTTAAGGCGATAAAGGCAAAAGCAAATACTTTTGGCAAACCTTTTATGGACTGGTTTGGCGATTGGGAAAATAATCCTGATAATGCTAGTAAAGCTGTAGATGAAAATGGTGAACCTTTAATAGTATATAGAATAGATGTTTCCGATTTTACAGTTTTTGATAGAAATCATTTAGAGGATACAAGACTTAGCACTTATGGAAGTGGTTTTTATTTTTCTAATGATTTAGAAAGTGTAAGAAGAGTTTACTCAGAACCAGGTAGAGATGCTAGAGCTTTCTTTTTAAATATGAAAGATTATGATTTATATCATTATGACGAACCTGTTTCATTGTACGGCGAAATGCCAAAAGATAGAATTATAACTTTTGAACATGCTGGGGATGATTTTTATAAAGAATATATAGTAAAAAATCCTAACCAAATTAAATCTGTAAATAATGACGGTACGTTTACTGAAGGAGATAACATATACCATAACTTACAGGGAGCTTCTGTAGAAAGTGTACAAGATGTAATAGACATTTTATCAAGACTTCTTACACGAGAAATAGGATTTAGACCATCTAGAGCAAAAGATAGTTCTCATGTATATTATTCAAGAACATCTATTACTAAAACACAAGCGGAAAAAAGATTAAAATCACTTCTTTCTTTATTTGGTCTTCCTGAAAATTCTGCAAATATATCTGAATATGGAAATATTCACTGGAATAGAAATATAATTTCAGCTTATATAAATGATATTAAAGACGTAATACAGCACAGTGAAGATAATTCTATAGAAGAGAAACAAGCTCTTGCCTATTTTTTGATTGATAAATTTGAACACATTAAAGGAGTTAAATTTAAATCCCTAAAGGGCGAAAATGGTCATTTTGAAAATGGAGAAGTAGTCTTAAATAAAGATGCGTCGCTGGACGTTGCTGCAGAAGAGTGCTTACATCCATTTGTAGCGGCTTTAAAGTATGAAAATGAGGAATTGTTTAAAGAGCTTTTAAAAGAAGCTAAAAAAGACTTTAAAACACTTCATCTAGAGATACAGGATAGATACGGAAACAAGCGTGGTCAAGATGTTGAATTAGAGCTTGTAACGCAAGCGTTAGCTAGACATTTTGCTGATTTGTGGGAGACTCCTGTAAATCAAGAAACAGGAGAAAAAGAAAAATCTATTTGGGTAAAGGCGTTGGAGTACATATTAGATTTATTCCATTTTAATAAACTTGATGAAATAGATAAGAATGTAACTCTCAAACAACTTGCAGAAGCTATTTATAAAGCGGAACATATTAATATAGACAAGGTATATTTTGAGAACAAAAAGTATTTTAACTTGTCTCAACAAAACTAGCAAGATGTTGATAATTCTATAACAAGACAGATGTACAACGTAGGTGTTCAGCTAGAGCAAGAACGTTCCCAATATATACAGTCTGTACTAAATCAGTATAAATAGAATAATCAAAACGCTACTCAGCAAGACTAGTCTAGGGTAATAACTGCTGCTAGAAAACAATTTGATGATAGTAAATCTAATTAGATATTACATCAACAATAGATTCAGTTAGCTTAGAAGTTCGGATTGCAAATGAATACAAAAGGTTTCTTTGAGAGTGCCGAAACATCTCAGAAGAAACTTATGTTTGAGCATTTTGTAAACAGCTTACAAGAAGACACTTTTAAGGCTTATACGCTTGAGAATATCAACAGGATTAAATATCAGTAGGTTGGTACAATTCAACGCGCCACAAGCGCTGCAAATGTGCTCTATCAGGCTATATTTGATGGTGATATCACTACATTAGATAAGGAGTTGGCCAGAGACTACGTTAGAATGTTCTGGACATCTCCTCTGATCCAATCTGCTCTAGAAGTAGTAAGTAATAATAGTAAAGACGCAAAGAAGGCAGAAGATGCTCTCGTAGATAGAATGACTACAGAACCTGTAGATTCTAGAGATTCTAGCATTGTAGAATGGTTTAGAAACTTCTGGTCACAACTTAATAGTCTTGTAAAGCAAATATTTGGAGTACATACTTTTACAGATCAACAGAAAGATGATATTTTGAAGGGCGTAGATGCTGCATTTATGCTCGCAGAAGACCTTGAATTAGCAGAAGAAAATTCTAGAATACTTGATAGATATGATGGAAACTTCTCTACTTCTGATTTGTTATCTGAAAAAGATAAGAATGTTCTGTCTGATATTTATAAAGGAACAAAAACTAGATTGCGTTCACAACAAGCTCGTACCGCTCAGAATCCTAGTCTAATATCCGACCTTAAGAGTAGATTGGAAATTATAGATGGAAAAAATCAAGATTCTGTAGAAGACGTATTTAGCGTTATTGAAGACTTCTTGATATATGCTAACCAAGAGATTGGAGAAACAAGACATCTTATAGATAGCACTTTCTTGACGGCGGGTTCTATGGATTCTTGGAATCCTCAAGAGATCAACTTCATCCAGCAAGATCTTATTGGCCATTACGACAGCTTGTTGAACAGTATATATGAGCTGTTCTCAGATAAAACATCAGCTATTAACAAATACAACGAACATCGTGTAGCTACAAATCCTGATAAGTTTGATTTAAAGCATTATTTATCTCAGCTTATACGTAATGTAGACTCTATTAAAAAGGATTATAATCAGAGTATTGTAAAACCATATGTACGAAAAGTTCTCACTGATTATGTAAATGAGCAAGATGCTATTACAGATAAGAAGACGTTCGTATATAATATGGAACGCTGGTTTGAACAAGATTCTACTTACGGAGACCTTGCTGCAGGAGAGGTCCTTATTGGAATGGCTTCTAGGTCTAAGAGTCCTATTGTTCGTATAGTAGAGAAGATGATGTCAGATGCTGAATTTGACACTAACAGAGAGGTATTGAAGAAAGGTAACGAACTTGTTCGTCTATATAATAAAATACGTCCTTCTGGTTCTCAAGTAAGTTGGAATAACTGGCAAAAACGCTTTATGGAGCTTGATAGAGAAGGCCTTCCAACTGGATACTTTATAAGAGAAGTAAATGAAGGATTGTTCTTTAAGGATAGAGATGAATATGAGGCTACTCTTAGAGCTGAATTCGGTCTAACTGCTGACGAAGAAGGACACACTATCTTCCCAGAAGAAGAGTTTACGAAAGATGATAGTATATACAACAAGTATCACGATAAACTCGACGAATGGTTGGATAGTAGATGTAACAGACGTTATACTCTTCAGTATTATAAAGATAGACGTAGATACTTATCTCCAAAAACTATTCAAGCTCAGAATAGAATATAGAGGTAGATAGACCTTATTCTTGATAAGTGTAGAATGGAATCCGGTTTAGTAGACCTGTCTAAACTTACGTTAAATGAAAAGAGTCAACTTAATCATTATCGTAGAGAAAAGCGAGACCTTGGCAGTCATTATATATTTACAGAAGGCTCTGATGGCATTCTAAGAGTTGAAGAGAAAACAGGAGACGCTTTAAAGATGGCAGATGAAATATCAGACTGGAATAAATATATAACCGATAAAGTTAAATATAAACCAGACTGGACTGCATTTAATCAAGCAATTTCTGAGTTAAAAAAGAACGGAGCTACTCAAGACTAGATTGATGAATTTAAACGTAATAACACTGTTACTAGAATTACTCCAGAGTTTTACGACACTTTGAATAGAGTGCTTGGAAAATCTGTGACTAGTAAGAAATTAGAGCAGTTAAAACATCGTCATAGAGAGATAATAAATGCTTTAAAAGAAAGACAAGGTGCTGGACGTCATAATCTTAGCAAGCTTGGTTCTGGTCTTACTACTGATCAATCTGGATGGAGAGAATTGTAGAAGATAGAACAAGAAATGGCTAATGAGAGAAAGGAGCTTATAAAGAAAGGTATGAAAGGTACACCCGGAGATATCGAAGATTTAAGCTTCTCTGATGTAGCTGCTATGTTGTACGTTCCTATAAGTGATACAGAAGATAGATCATATCTCGACGTACTTATAGAACAATGGAGATCTGCTGCTGTTTCTAATACAGACTTAAACAATATATTTAATCAATTGTTTACGTTTAAAGACGAAAAGGGCAAGATAAGATACCTTAAAGCATTCTCGTACCTTACTCCTAGAGATTGGACGTTAACTATAGAAGGCAAACAAATCTCATGTATCGAATCTTTACCAGGAAGTGAATATTCTGAGTTAGACGAAAGCTCTCCTTTTGTAAACGATAAGTTCATTAAGAATGGTAAATCTTTGCAAGTTAAGAAAGATATGTATAAAAATGAAAAATATACTGAGCTTTCTGACGGCGAAAAAGAGTTCTTAAATAAGCTTATGCAAACTATGGACGAAGCTAACGAGAGAATACCTAATAAATCTCTATATAGAGACGGCAGGTTGCCTCAAATAAGCGGTAGAACAATGTCTGTATTATCGAATACAATTAGAGCAAAAGAGTGGTCTACAGCTTTAAAATATCCATTTAGAAAGTTTGGTGTAAAGTATTCTGAAACAGATACTGATGTTACAACAAACATGGATTTAGCTAGACGTCCTGACGGTTCTGTTGTGAACAATATCCCTATACGATTTGTAGAAAAGCTTCCAAATACTGCTGTTCAAACTACTGATGTATTAGGTTCTGTAATTGCATACTTTGATATGGCTTGTAATTATGCAAACAAGTCTAAAAATCTTCCTACACTAGAGCTTATTAAATATGCTGTAGACCCATCTCAAGCAAAGAATGGAAATAAAATGGAAGATCAATATACAAAGATTGAGAACTTATTAGACCAGCGTTATTATGGTAAGGAAACATCTTTTGGGTTCAACAGTGAAGAGAAAATAACTCCATCTAAACAAAGAGCTATTCAAGCAACTAAGACTATAAGAAATCTTGCTGCAGTGGCAATGCTTGGTGTAAACTTTACTACTATTGAAGTAGGTTACATCGATGCATTATGTTCAATGTTGGCAGATGCCGTAGGTGGAAAATATTTAACTGGTAGCGATATGCGTAAAGCATTTGCACAATGTATTGCTCATACTGGTAAGATGATAAAAGGTCTTGGAAATCCTGTTGTAGAAGATAAGCTTGTAGCTGCTATGTAGTTCAATCAACTTAGTAGAAGTAATTCTGAGATATTCTCTTCTACAGACAAATTCAAATTAGATAGATTTGTACACGACCACCTTCTTATGGGAGGTTATACTCTTGCGGATTATATGATTAACTCTATGATGCTTACGTCTACGTATAATCATTATAAACTTCTTACAAACCCAACGACTGGTAAGCAGCAGTTTATGTCTAAAACAGATGCTATAAATATATTTACATCTGTTGGATATACTGAAAAAGAAGCCGTAAAGCTTTGGAAAAAATCTAAAGACACTCTCTGGGATGCGTACGAATTAAAAGACGGGTTGTTCGTAAGAAAAGATAAGTATAAAGATATAATAACCAAGAAGCTTGAAAATCAAATTGCAGGTAGATTGCGCGACAGAACAGCAATGTATAATGGTGTCGTTCCTATGACAGAAAAAGCTAAAATGCAACAAAACGTGTTTGGTTCATTTGTTACACTTATGCGTAATTTCTATATAAATACATATTGGGATAAATTCAAGACTGGTGGAGATTACGTTACAGAAGATGGAGACCATCATATAGGATGGTCATCTGAGTACAAACGTGACGACCTTGGATTGGTGAATCTTGAAACAGGAGAGTTCGAAGGAGCAGTATTTAAAGATTTCTGTCGTGGTATGTACAAAATGGCAGCTAATTATAAGTCTGCATTCAGAAGCGGTATAATGAGTTCTTTAAATGAATCTCAGCGATATGCTGTAAAAAGATGTCTTACTGAACTTGGTACAATAACAGCACTGATGTTTATGATGTTATGGAGTGTTGCTTTTGCTCGTACAAATGATTATGATGACGATAAAGACCCTGTATGGCTCGTAAATATAGCTGGTATAATGCCTTGGTCAAAAGAGAAATTACTTACTTTTGATTTTGATAACGCTGACAAAAAATTCTTTGACTTCTTAAGGTGGAAGTTAGCATTGTTGTCGACAAGAGGATTTACAGAGCGACTTACATCTTGGTGGCCTCCTACGGTACTTGAACTGTTTACGTCACCTTCTACAGCTAAGTCATACTTAGACGATGTTTGTACTATTTGGGATTTAAGTTTAGACATGTTCAGCCAACATGCCGATGACGAGATTAAAACAGGTGGATATAAACATATGACTCGTAGAACAAGGGATGTACTTAAACTCACCTCTGCATTCGGTGTAGACAATCTCGTAAGACAGTGGCACACCGACGGAATCAAATCTACATTTAACTACTATAGAAAACTTACTCCTACAAGTGCTATTGTTCCATCTCAGTCAGAATGGAATGAACAACAAGGCTTAGGCACTCACGGTGGTTAGAAATCAGAAGAAAACAAAACAAAGAAAAGGTCTTCTGGTGGATTTGTATATTGATATTTATTGAAATAGTAAATTTCAAATTTCAGTTTGGCTATCTTGTATATTGTTATATTTAAACAATAAAACGAATAAAGGGGAAGCATTCACTTAGAATGCCTCCCCTTCTTCGTCTCCATACTCCTCTGGTGCGTAATCCTCTTCAGGAAGCACCAAAGGTTCTGGATGTTCGTACATTGTTCCAAGAAGTACGTTGTTTGTTATCCACGAATCTTTATGGTCCCAAAAATCAAGTATTCGTTGTTTTTGAGATATAGATAATAATATATTACCTGCTCTTATGTTTTTAATAGTACTATTGATGGTAAATACATATACAGTGTACGATTTACCACCTATTCTAGCAATTCTAGAGCTGTGTCGATTATTAAGTCGATACATTTTATAATGTCGTTTTGCAACATCATCTCCTTTTATGTTATCGTCGTACATTAAAAACAAATGATCCACAAGATGTGGCTTATTTTTATCTTCAAAGTAAGCACCTACAAAACCACTACTCTCTTGTATATCTGATAATTTAATATCAGAATTGAGTAATGGAATTGCAAGTTTCATTAGGTTATTCATAGGTTTAAGGTTTCTGAGCCGTCACCTTCATAGTATTCTCTACTATGTTCCCACTTGTTGTTTATCTGATGCCAAGCGATATCTCGCAAAGCATGACAGATGTCATTATACCTTGCAAGCACTTGCCATTCATGAAACACGAAAACACGAATTTCATTTGAACCAGTAGTATCTATACCAATGATATAATACAAGAACTTCCATTCTGATGGATCATCATTCAGTTCGTTCTCAATATACCATTTAGCAGCCATAGTATAATACATAAGCTGTCTACAATAGTCGTACATCTGTATACTTTCCTCAAAGTGCCACAATTTAGCTGTAGTCTTAAGGTCCATAATAATACAACATTTTGTTTTAGTACAGAATGTAACACTATCTAATAAAGACTTGCATCTTATTTTGTAGTCTTTAGTAGCTTGCCACTCCCAGTTTATATGAAATTCATGGTGGTGCTTTAGATTACTCATAGGAGGAGGTATAGACCCCATCATATTTTCCTCTGCCGGCCATAACAACTTCCAAGCTAGTTTATGAGCTTTAAAGTTATTCTTAATCTTTTTCAACATTTGGTACTCTGAAGGACTGATCATCTGTTTCCTATCTGGATCTTTCAGGTAATCAATATATTCCTTCAACGTAGAGGCTATTTTCAGGCCTTCTGACAGCATTTTGTCTTCCGACTTTCCTGCTGTACTATACGCCTCTTTATAGGCGCTTAGAATGGCTTTATTTGGCTCTATTTCTAATGAAGATGCTAGTGCCTGACAGAACTTCTCCTGCTGTGCAGAAAAAGGTCTACTTTTGTCCCACACTACATAGGTTTTTTGGAACTCTTCAGGCTGTAACAGATACATATGAATTAAGGTTCCGCGTTCCAATACAGGGTTTTTCTCCTCTGGAACATCTTCTGTCAGCATCTTATGTAAAAAGGCTGGCCCCTTATTCAAGAACCAGCCTATATTGGAGTTACTTATACGAGTTTTATCCTCATAATAAGGTATGGAAATATCCATCATTCTTCTTTCTTCGGTTTATGTTTCTCAACATATTCTCGTACACTATCACCATCCTTTAAGACATTCTTAGTGAAGTATCGGAGAAAACCTTTCAGTTCCTCTAATGCTTCATTAGGAGTGTCATATTTTTTATATCCAAGTATGAACCCAAATGGAGTGAGAGTGTCTATTTTCCACTCCCATCCACTAGGGCTATATATCAAGGACATACGAACGAGATAGTTAGCTTCTTCAAGCGTCATTTTCGTGCAATATTAAGATCGTCAAGAATCTCATCAAAAGACTCATCAGGATTATTCTGATGCTCCTCTCCAAAGATAACAACGTTATCATACGAAACAACGCTCATAGAAGCACAACAGAACTCAGCAGCTCCGTCGGCAGCTTCTTCTGTATCGAAATATTTCATCAATACAGTTTTAGCAATATTTTTATCGATACTCTTAAATGTGCGCTTATAACGTATACGAGAGCATCGGTCATTCAGGTACTTGTCAATCTCCTTTTCGTCGTTTGCAGTACACAGAATGAGTTTTTTGCAGGTAGGCTTTACACCATCGAAGAAGCCTAACAGACCTGACAAATACCAGTTCTTATCAAGCTCATCCATAATGATGCAGACATCATCACTAACCTGTGAGAAGAACTGCTCAATATCAGCAGTTCGCACATCACCATTAATGACAATGATGGGCAGACCAGACTTCATAGCTGTCTTTTTAGCCATTAAAGTCTTACCGCTACCCTTCAAACCGCTAAACAATACACCTGTGGTAAGCTTATCGGTCTTCTTATAAGTATTGACGATTTTATCCATAAACTTATTATCCGCCTCACTAAGATAGTAATCCTCAGGGAAGATAAATGAGTTTATCTCAGACAAACAAGGCATGTCCATCTGAGTATTATGCAGTTCATAGACTTTACCAGCTGTCAGGCTGTAACTACTTCCTGATGGTATTGGCATAATATTATCGCCATTCTTTATAAAAGAATATTTATTTTCCATTTCGTTCTTTCAGCTCTTCAATCATCTCGTTAACCTGCTTCTGGTTACGTACCAGATACAGTTTTGTTTTAGCGTGATGTTTATGTAAATAATACTTGAATAACTTCCAGCGAAGGGGAAAGGAATCTCCCATAAGTCCTTTACATTCTACTATAAAACCTCGTCCAACGAAGTCTGGTAGATATGTAATAGGTCTTATTTTTTCGCCTAAAAATTCGAACTTTGGTAGAAGAGTAAAATGCTTTGGCTCATATTTGACTGGTATACCAGCCTTCATAAAAGCTTCATACGTATAGAGTTCGAGTTTGCTACGAAAATGTAGCCCATACGCATCGACTGCTGTCGCATTCTTAACCCTTCCTTTAGATTGCATGAGAATACTTTTCAAAGAGAATAATTACTGCTCTCTTATTTTTCTTATAATTTGACACCCACATATGAGAATCAAACAGTACTCCGCATAGGAAACCACATGCGAGACTAGTCGCACATATAATAATATTACTTAACATATCCTTCTGTTGTTTTAGTTAACCAATCCTTGACAATGGAGAATCCGTTAGCCTTAACAGCATCGGATACGTCCTTTGCCTTAAACTTCTTGTGAACAAACATAGCATTTAGCTTATGTTCTTTGCTGCACCGTCTTGCATTCTTGACGCCAGCCTCATCTCTGTCAAACAGGATGATAATAGTCTTGAATCGCTTTCGGAGATCTTCCAGTATACTGTTCGGTATAAAGGTGGTCTCACTGGATGGCGATATAGCGCAAAATCCCATTTCATACAAACACATCACATCTTTAAGCGATTTAGTTATAAACAATACATTCCCAAACTCAGGTAGCTGTCTATAACCTTGAATGTTTCCATTATTTAAGTTAGTCCTCCATTTAGTATACTTACTTGCAAGTGGACGATAGATTTTAAACCTGTCATCTACCTTATAAGCATACATAGGATTATCCTCCTTGTATTTTCCTCGTACAATGTTATTACATAGGAAATACTTAATACTGAAAACATCAAATTTCTTAAGCGTATCCATAGAAATATGGAATTGCTTCCAATACTTCTTATCTACTTCTGTAAATGGTTGTCTAACAATCCCTATGACCGTCTCAGACGCATTTTCAGCCACTCTGACGGCCTTTCGGTCTGTTTGTGTAGGATTTATCTGCTTAACTATTTTTAGGAGCTCACGCTCCATTTCTTCGCGTGTTTGAAGATTCTTGTACAGCTTCATGAACTTGAGAGCATTGCCTGCTTCTCCAGTACCATGATCTTTGAACAATAACCCTCCAGTCTTGCTAGGAAATATAGCAAAACTAGGTATTTTATCATCAGGCCTCAAAGGGCTATTAATTAGCTTCTTTGGCTTTATAGACCCTAGATAATAGCTATATATGTCATAGTCGCTCACTTTCTCCAACAAGTCTTTCAGACTCATTGTGATAGCAGTTTTCGTACTATACATATTACAATATCCTACATTGGTGGTTCTTAATTCTCTGTAAAGTCACAGTAGTCATCATAGGATTTATCTCTTTCTTGTTAGAAAAAGGTACAGTAACATATCGGTGCTCTGCATTAGCAAATACCATATGTGTACTATTCTTATGATGTTCAAAGAATCCAAGAGTTCCAAGCAACGCTTTAAACTCCTTGTAGGAATAAGTTTTTAAAGCTTTCTTTCCTTTCATAATTGCGCAAGGTGCCGGATTCGAACCACATATACAGTATGGCTACTGTACGTTTTAACTATTTAAACTAACCTTGCCTTTTATGGGTGCCAGATGGGATTCGAACCCACATTTCTATACAATATTAATTATGTATAGACGTTACCATTACCTTACTGACTCCATTTTTTCTTTTTCAATTCGGTTTAACACTTGGTTAACCTTTTTAGAAAGATTAACCTTTTCTCTACCTCCTTTGTTCCAGTACCAGTCTTTCCAGTACCCTGGTTTGTGATAATCTTTCTGTTTCATATTGAAGGGGCTGACGGATTACTCCATCAGTCTTCCACCACTGACCTTTATTAGCTTTCACGTTACCCTCTCTAGGCAAAACCTAGTTCATTCGTACGATTTCCACGTACCCGTAGTTTATTAGACTTACACGGAACGATTATCTAATTTATTGGTTGTCAGCACCACTGACATTTCCCACAACGAAACATTTCAGCGTCACGCTGTAGACGTTTCATTAGAAAGGGAGGTCGTCAGCACCTGTTGATACAGATTCTTGTACTGTATCGATAGTCTCAGTTACCGGAGTGTTCAACAGCTGAGCTTCCTTAGCTGCTGCAACAAGCGGATCGATAGGCTTCTCTTCATCAGCCTTTACGGGACGCTCTGTAAGATCGTTCTTCCAAAGCTTAATCTGAGACTCTGCAACTGTCATAGCCTCAACGAAAATACCGTTCTTCGACACCTGGGTGTAACCGTTCTTGTCATAAGTTACCTTAAGACGTACTGGTGAGCTTTCACCATCATTGAGACACTGCTTAGCCCAATTAATCATCTCGACAAATGAGGAACCCTCAAAGTCGTTATGACCACCCTTAACTGCATCAATAACTTGCAGAATACGACCAAACTGCTGATCATCACGACGCTGTAAATCCTCGTCAGTCTTAATCCACATATTCTTCTCGTTCTTCCACTCAGTCATAGTTGCTGTCTGACCGTTAGCGTTCTCAAAGATAATCTCCAAGAAGTCACGACCATTCTGTGTCTTATTAACGTTTACCTCTTTCAAGGTAATATTCTCATTGATTCCCACTGGCATATACGAGCTATTAAACTCAGTATTATTTGTTGTTGCGGTTTTTGTACTATACATAGTTCTTGCAATTTTAATTATTCAGGTTTATAAACTTTATCCCAATATGTTGTTATACTTCCATCTTCATTACCGGTGGCAATGATGATGTCTTTACCTGCGATGTGTCTGGCACGCGCTTCCATACTTGTTCCATCTCCTCCGGACTTAAAACTGATGTGAGTCTCATTGTCCTTACGATAGACGTATCCGACGGCATCTGCCATGCCACATACGATTCTGCCAAGTTTGCCAACAAGGTCAATCTCTTTCGCGTTAACTTCTTGACCATCTTTCTCGGTGATACTATCTTTAACATGTCCTATAAGTATAAACTCATCACAGAGTTCTTTGAACATATCGATTACCTTCTTTACTGCGGTTCGAAGATAACCATATCCAGCACCACGGGCAAGTGTTGTAACATCTGTACCTTTCCAGTTTTTACCCAGTTCAGTTTGACGATACAACGTACAAGCATAACCCATGCAAATGTCCTCTAGACGAGTTGCATTATCGATTGTAATATGTTTATAAAATTTATGACCTACTTCTGCATTCTTTGCTCGAATTGCCTGAGCAATCTGACCAAGGTCTTCAATGGTGCGTGCTTGTATAGCCATCGCATCAATAAAAGTAGAACCTCCTTCGAGGTCTATAATCAGATTATTAGGTATCTGAGCTACACAAGAGGTCTTTCCTGATTTAGGCATACCATACAGTATTAAATACTTAGGGTTTACCGATTTCGCAGGAACAGGTTGTGTAGGTAGTACTAAGCTCATAATATACTAAATTATTTCTTAATAGTAATCTTCAGACCATCAATATAAATAGTAGCAATAGTCTTCTTCATCTTCTTGGTCAAACCACTAATAAAGATAGGGTTACCAAACTCGTAGAAGTAATACGTATTGAAGCCAATAGTAATGTAATCCTTTGTGAAATAGAAAGGAGTACCATCTGCGAGGTAGTAAATCTTATCCTCAATATAAGGACAGGTATTACCAAACTTAAAACCGTTGAAATAACTATAGACATTCGACATAGAAGTAGGATCATCAATCTTAATCTTGATAGTCTTCTTCTCGGTATTGTTACCATACAGCCAAGAGTTCTTAGCCATTATATCGTCATATATATAATCATCAAGAGTCTTAGTAGACTTTGCACATGTGTTGAAAAAGGGACAACTATTAATATTGTTAGTCTTATTATTATTCTTAATTGTAAAAGTATACTTCTCCATAATTCAGCCTTTCTTTTAAAACGTTAATACTAGTCTGATGCATTAACATTCAATGAGATTATTGAACATGAGGTCGTTCTCGAATTCGAGTATGCAAGGCTTACCAGCATCTCTATTCTTTAAGATGTGCACGTATACCTTGTTTTGAGTAGGTAAATGATTTGGACCGTATTCTAAGATGTTCAAAATCTCTGGTCGATGCAAGGCCATAACATAGTCACTGCCCTGGAAGATTGCATCAGACGATGAAAAATCACTACGCATAGGATAATGCGATAATGGATTATTAATCCTCTCAGGGGCTTCTATATTACGGTTCATCTGAGCAATCTGTATAACAGATGTCAGAGGCAATTTCTTGACCTGAATGAACACACGTTGTAATTCAGCAATAGTCTCTAAGACAGAGCCAATTGGCTTGGTAAGGAGAGCATGATCATATAAAATGATAAAATGCTTTCCTGTACCTTTTACATACGTATTATAAAAACCAAATATAATCTCTTTAACTTGCATGGGTGTACACGGATCATCTACAAAATAGATGGGGTACTCCTTTAGCTGGTTGCATACTTTAATGACCTGGCCAAAAGTGGCGTCATCAAGGCTCGTTTCCGAGCTATACAAAGTCGAAGTCGTTTTCCTGAGCTTATTAGAAAGCGTCCTTCCAACTTGCCTAAATGCTACCATCTCTAACGAGAAGTTCAGAATTATTATATCCTTTGTAGGATTAAGCTCAATCAAATCAGTCTGGATACAGTTCACGAAGGAACTCTTTCCACTTCCAGAAATGCCACCTATGGTAAAAATGGTATTGGGTTCAATACCTCCCATACACTGCTTATTGAACTTCTTCCATCTAGTCTTCAACGATATTATATCGTTCGATCTACGACCTTCGACATAGTTAATAGCCTCTTGGGCTACCACACTCATAGGGCGTATGACATTAGATAAGTTCTGTTCCATAAGAGTTTACAGCTTGTTTAGTTGTATCCTGCATTTCTTCCTCAACAGCTTCCCACTGTGAACGTGTTAACCAATTCCACATGGTCATCATATAACCAAGGGAACCTTCACGCATGCGTTTAGCCACTTCATAGTCTAAGCACTTTATAAGGTGCTCAGCCATCGCGGAACTCTTGCCACACTTCGTGTTAAAGAAATGACGACATTTGTTCACATTGGCACGCAGATAGGATTTACTCCCATCACTACGCATTACATACACTGGGTACATATCATAAAACACATCGAAGTAGTCCTTCTCTGGTTTAACTGCGGATATTAGCTTATCCGTTGGTTGATATGTAATTGAATCACTGCTCTCGATCGCGGTGACCAACTCTTGAGAAACTAAGTATGATATTTCTTCGTCGCTAATAAGGCTGACAATTTTGCGGACGTCTTGATATTTTGGTTGATTCTTACCCAATACCATACTTAGGAAAATTAACTGATTTGAATTGAGGCCTGGAAACGCGTCCAGGACTTTCGTATCTACTTCAATAATCATATTAAAATAGTTCTAGTTGCTGTTCAGTGAAGTCTGCAACAATCTTTTTGGCTTCACTGATATAGTACCTGTAGTTGATCTTACGACCTTCCACAGTAGTATCATATAACTGATTCAGGATCGTAACACCTGATTTAGTTAGCATGTTTTGTAAATTCGTGTGGGAACCTATAGTTCTATTTCCGATATACTCTATGTTTTTCACATGAGAATCATACCAGTATGTTCCACCGTAACTTATTTCACTTTCTGGTACCTCCATAGTCTTACCTTTGTAAGTAAATCTCACAAAAGGTACTTCTCTTTCTGGTACGAAAATTCCTTTAAACAGATATTCTCCGTTTTCGCTTGCGTAGAACCTATTAATGCGTTGCACTCGATTTTCCCCGTGAAACACATCAAACTTCTTATCGACTTGTTGGGACATTAAGAAGTCCCTGATGTCTCCATCAGATTTAATAAATTCTTCGACTGGTTGTTTGTTAATAAAGTAGTTTATCACCGCCTTTGGTATAACCACAGGTGCAAGTCCTTTGCCTAACTTGTTTTTTGTAATAAACATACCTTTTTCTTCTATCTCTCCACCTTTCAAGACACCAAAGTAGTCATTGATAGCGTATTGATAGAATGCTTCATACTCATCAGATTCAAATTCCAGACGTGTAAGGGATTCCACCTCCTTAATAGCATCTGAAATCGCCTGTTTAAGGCCCTTTTTAGCCCTGTAGACGACTCCATCAGTATTGCACTGAATAATCTCACATCCGAGATCTAAAAGCCTGTCTACGAGCAAAAGAAGTATCAACTGGCCGTTTATACGTATCTTAAATACGTTGAACGGGTCGTACATCCAGCTAACTTCCTGTTGCATTTTGCCTGTAGGTGAGTTAAGCACAATCTTAAGGAACAAGTTCTTAACTTTCTGACCTGTATGCTTTGCTTCTAGCCTTTCGGCTTTCAATTGGGCAAACAATTCGCTAAAGAGTTTTCCCAAATGACGAGGACCCCATTGATACTCAATGAGCAAGGACGGGTACATTGACGCCACATCAGCGTGCCCAATCACCTCATCATCTTTTGGGAGGAATATCTTAGGTGTATGAATAGTATGGATACCACCAACACCAATAGAATATACCACATTCGAGAGAACGAACTTCTTCTCGTAGCCTTTTCGCTCCTTAGAGTAAACTACCTGTTCCTTCATTTCCTCTAAGATGCTCTGTAACTTTGGGTTTTTATATTTTATAAATGGCAGAATGACATCCTTTAGAGGGATGTAGTCCATAGGAGACCTCATTTCCTTTATAACATTTTTAGGAATACCTGACCTCTTAGAATATTCTTCTAATAGATAGGTCTCTGCCATTTTAACAGAATCCATGGACAAACAATCTATGCCGTGCTCTTGCTCAATAAATAAGCGGAGCTCAACTTGGTCTGCAAGTCTATTAAGGAGTTCTGTAGTTGAATCAACATCGTTGACATTGTATGCAATCATATCGTCAATCTTATCGACTGGGATAGGCTGACTAAAGTCACCGTCGTATTCTTGTACGTTTCTATAGTGCATGGTGCATTGCATGGTCTTAAGACCAACGCGCAATTTACGACTGAATTGCATCGTTAGTAAATCCATTGAATAGAAGTACTTCGCATACTTCCACTTTTTGAAGCTGTCAATATTGCCATCTTCTGAATTTACAATCGTTGTTGAAAGATTAAACAGCGATCTACAAATGACTTTCCAGGATAGGTTAGACATTTTGTAAAACAGGTCTATCATATAGTTGATAATAACATCATCATAATGATGATTGTTATATCCACAAAACATTTTGTTTTCGAGGCTATAAAAGAAGAAATCAACTAGCTCCGCTAGCTGACTCCTTCTTTCACTTATCTCGAATTTGATGACTTGTCCTGTCTCTGAGTTCTTACAACAACAGTGGAAGCAGTTTGGGAAGACTTCTATGTCGTATACCCATACGACCATGTCCTTTATTATCATGCTTCTACTATTTTGTTAGAGTACACCAAAGGATTCGAACCTTTAGTGTACACACGGTTACGTGCTATGCAGAGGCTTTACCGTGCATTATTGCGGCGTAGGGGGAACCGAATCCCCCGAGCCCCCTTAAAAATCCCTTTGCGAGAAGGTTCCTAAGGTGCTACGCCTAAGCTGCCTTCTTCAGCTTCTTATCAGCTAAAGTGACACGCTTAGCTCCAACAAGTGGACGCTTTTGAGAACGCTTATGGTTCATCAAATCAGCATCTATTATTGAAGCATCCTTTTTCATTGCTTTCTTAGCAGCCGATTCTGCATTCTTATACAGTTTATCCTCGGTACTAAGGTTTGGAAATGAGACATCGTGTCCTTTTCCATCTACATCCTTAACTTCAGCAATTTTACTCGCTTTCATCTTAGATTCGTTAGTGTTTACACGATTTCCCATAACAATTAGATTGTCGTAGATAGAGACGACGAAATCTCTAAATCGTTCTTTCATAGTCTCTCGCTCTTGTTTCCACTTCGCTACATCCTCGGTGAACATAGCCTCTGGGCATACGTTCTTACGTTCCCATTTAGCCAGCTTGTGTTCTACAAGCTTCTCCATATACTGAACTTTGTTCATCTTTGGAAGAGTGTAAGGGAAGTTCTTAAACTCCACAAAGTCGTTTCGAGCAGGGATAACAGCTGTACCCTTCTGCTTCATCTTCTTCTTACACTTAATCAAGCGTTTAGGTTGTGGATACTTCTTGTGTTCCCAACTATAATCCACCATTACATAACGGTTACCAGTCTCTGGATCAGGCTTCTCATGTTTGATAAACATTGTACCTGGAACACCAGGAACAAACCAATACTTTCCAGTAGTATCGACATTTTTGCTACTGAAAGGAATCATAAAGAATTCCTTATCTGATTTTGGTATTGTATTATTCTTAACGGTGAACTTTCGACTATAGGCTGCAAGGGCGGCTACTTTTCTTCGACGCACCTTAATACGAACTCTGTTGTGTCCCATATTAATCTAAATATTAAGTTTAACATAGGTTAAGCGGCCTGTTTAACGTCCGTAGAGGCCATTTTAACGCTCTTAGAGCGCTTATAATGCATCTTGTGGACAACTGTACCAGAAGCCTTTCTAATAGCCTTGTGAGAAGCCTTTTTAGCTGCCTTACGAACAACCTTTGCAGCCTCCCAGCCACGAATAAACGCTTTAACGCGTTCCTTAGCTTCAGAGTTAGTATTGTGACCCTTCTGTCGATTGAGAGTCTTACGGGCTGTCTTAGCAGCCTTAGCGAGAGCCTTCTTCTCTGCCTTCGTGCGCTTCTTGGCTCCTCGCACACGAGGCTTTTCTGTGGGCAAGACGTTTGGCTTGCGCTTCACATGTGGGTAAATCTTAGACTTCGGAGGAAGTATCTTTCGCAGTGATGCGAGAACCTCCGCGTCACCCTCAAGGAATCCATATGTTGTTACCAGGAGCTTCCAAGTAATATCGTCGTTCATGAGAGCCTGCTTGACCATATCGTAGTCTGCTGGATCGAACATAATCGTGATGTCGTAGTTGTTAGGTGCTTTAATCTGAGCCTTCAACTCCTCTATCTTCACGTTGGTCTGCTCCTCACTGAGACCTATGCGCTTTGCACGGCGCTTCAGGGCGTTGACGCGACGATTTACATACTCTTCCTCACGGGCAGCCTTCAGAGCTTCCTTGTCTTTGAGGGTTTTTACTTTGCTTGTAGGAGTCTTGTCCTTGGCAATGTTAACTGTTGCAAACTTATGTTTTGTATCTTGCTTTGGGGTCTGACCATTTGCGGTAGTTTCCACCTTAAAATTATTCTTACTCATTTTGATAATGTTTTTAATTGTTAATACTAATGTTATAGTGCTTACACACTCGCGGAGTGATTAGTTGAGGATTCGAACCTCTAATACGCCTAGCGTTTCTTTACACGCCGTTTCGCTAATCGAACCAATTATATTACGCAGTAATGTCTGCCTTAAAGTCCTCACTGATAGAGTCATCCAACTCAATCATAGCATCAGTGTTAAACTTCGACAGCATGGCATCATACTTATTAGCCTCAAGCTGCTGGTCATGAATCAACTGAGCAATCTTCTCCTTAGAGAAAGTCTCTGTTGAACCAATATTCTTCTTACCCTTCTGGGCCTTAAACTGAGGATTCAGAGTTTTAATCATCTTCAACAGAGTGATATCCTCCTTAGCCTCACAGGCTGAGAAAATGGCATAATAATTGGTCTTCTTAAAATTCTCGTAATTAAACGTTGTTGTACCCATATTTAGATACTGAATCATACCCTTCAACATAATACGCTTATTGCGCAACTGCTGGATGGTATTATACAGAGCCTTAAGGTCATAACCTGAACCCTGGCCCGATGCCTTAGCCTTCTTAGACATTACGTTCTCATCACGAATGATGTGACTATAGTCTGTGATTGTCTTATCGATCTTCTTCTTCATGCTAAGGATGTTAGCTGCATTCAACTTAATTGATTTTGTCATAGGCAAATTGATTTAAATGTTAGACATGTTAATTAGTTGAATTCGAGCATCATTTACCTTGTAATCTGTGACGGAGTCGAACCCTCACAAATTTAAAGAATGGCAAGGGAATATAGTATTATCGGTCTCCCTCAGAAGCCGTACTATATTCTCGTGCCAATATGTTTGCTGAGACTATTCTTGTATCTCTAAGCTTTTAGATAAGTAGCCTTATCGTTATTAATGTATACCCCGCAGAGCTACTAACGACGTATGCCACCTACCCATCGGCCTGTCAATATTTCGAATGTGTCTCCAATGCTGTCTACTACACGTAGGTCGATTGGGCCTGACTTTATATCACGCTCAACCTTAACTTTTACTCCGTCTGAAAATGGACAACCGTTAACATGGTGGGGAGGCTGTTGAGTCTCCGTCCCTATGGTCTTCCAATATCCGTCCTTCGTTAAGTGTCGACACACATCCATAAAGCGATCTGCGATCCAAAGATAATTCTTCTCATGAATGCCTTTGAGCAAAGTCTCCCGCGAAAGCTGCTCTAATACGGCGTCATGAGCTGGCATACCCTCAGTCATAATCACTAGTGCGTCCCAGGTCTTTATGAAGAAATCAGAAAAACTAATCTCCTCATAACATTTTATAAGGTTATTTGCAAACGAACCAAGTCCCGACCAGCTGTATTTGCCAAATCGGATCTTAGCTTGATCCATTACAATCTGGATGTGACGATGGTCACGCTTTTGTGGCGCAAAGTCACTGTGGATTATTTCGTCAATCTTAGGTTCAGCAAGTAAAAAGCCAATAAGGCTGACGAATTTATCCTTTTCGTTTTTACTGAACTCTTTCATGACTAACCCTCAGAAATTATAACCTCCACTGAGCCACCGTTATCGGTAGCGTTCAGCTCCTTCTTGCTCTTGAGGAAAGCCTCCTCATAGTCGTTGACCTTCTTCTCATTAGCCTTCATGGTCGAAATGATAGAATCCTTCTGACCCTGAAGGGCCTTAATCAGAGTAGTGATGATGTCCACCTGCTGCTGATTGGCTACATTAACCTTGTTCAGAAGGGCACGGCCGTTAGCAAAAATCTGCTTTGTTGTCTTGTTGTTAAGACACTCCATCACGCGCTCGTCAGTTACGGGGCCGAATGCACTACCAGCTACAATTGAAGCCTCAGCCTCAGTAGGGGTGTCAGGGTTAAAGACTACTGACGTAACTCCTGTAAGGGGGTTAGTCTTGATGGTCTGTGTGAGTACGTCAAAATCGCGAATCTCGAACTTACGAGGCGACTTATTGACGATGAGCAGGGGTGATTTGGGGTTCATCTGAACCTCGCGCTGAACTTTCTCAAAGTCAGTCCATGTGTCCTTGCTCTCAAGGGTAAAGTACTTAGCGCCAAGAAGGCCACCAAGCTGTGAAATCTGGCCGTAGTGGGCCATTACGGTGCTCATGTCTACACCATTTACATTTTCCATATGCTTATATCCTTTTTGATATCGTGGTTGATCCACCAACGATATAAGTGATATACTTGTCCACTTCAGGGCGGGACGTTGCCACACAAAGTTTGATACCGGCACTTATACGTTGAGTACGTGGCGGTAAGATGCTCTATTACAGTTGAGCAAACTGTTATAGTGTTTCTTATTTTGTTGTAATTCTGGTAGTGCTATGCTTATGGGAAGCGCGTTTGCTTTAACACGTAGTTATATCTTTATATTCCTCTCCGAGTAAGTTAAACTGTTGTGAAGCTCAATCAATATAACGGGAGTCCAACGGTAGGACATTTATACCCATAAATGCTAAAGGGTCAACTTAGCGCTAAATGCCAGTTTATGCATCATGCATCAAACACGAAACACAATATTGAGTTTTTTCTTAATACTTCCTTGCATCGTTGGCAAAATTTTCAACTAACTAGAGCTCAAGGCAGAATTTTAGTTGAACTAATGTACATAAATGCAAGTAAAATTTAACCAATAAAGTGTAGAATATCCTTAGTCGTATTTTCCAAATAGATGTCAGACATTACTACTCTGCTGTTGTATCCTGGTCTTGCGATACCAAGTTAGGCACAGCTGCCCCAGTTCTATGCTTTTTTCCGGTCAGAACAATCAATACCCGGCTGCTGTTAACGCATGCTTACGCCCCCTTTGTTGACTTTGCCGTTATCCATTGCGGCTGCGCGTGGTAGGTTACGTTTCGTTATCGGACGGTCTCAGAGCTCCATAACTCATCTCAGACCCTACGGCGCGTTGTTTTCTTCTCTTGGATGCGCTTACTCCACCCTCATTATTTATAGTGCACGAATACTGGAGGAATTCCACCTCATACGATTGCTGCCTTGCATCTTAAAGTTTCGCTTCGCCGAATCCTTTTCACCAGCGAACCATCGTTAGACGGACTAGTTACTCATTCTCTTTACCCCTCCGAGACAGGGAGGTGGTTTCACTTCGCGATAAGATTTATCACCCACAATTAACGTATACGACTTCGTAATCTCTACCGAACACATAGATTTGCTGTCTATGCTCTGATAGGATTTACCTTGTCTATTTGCTTCTCAGGAACGGTTGGCACTCGATTTCTCTATCATACGTCTAAAATGGTTATGTTTCTTCAATACAACAGAAGGACACTTTTCTAAGGCGTTGAACATAACGTAATAGATTTCATAGAGGGACATCAATTTTTGTTAAACATGTTAATTTCATCTGGCTACTTTCATATAGTTTTGCTTAAAGACTAAGTACATACCGCACACGAGCTTACTACTCTCGCTGATATAGTATATAAGTGTCTACTACTATATTATCCTTTACAGACGTTGGCGATCTCCTTCTATACTGGTGTGTATAGTTCTCGAATCGACCTGGAAATAAGCTAATGGCTCTGCCTGCTTTTGACTGTAAGGTTGTCATCCTTTGACTCCAGCATTTCCTCTGGTACATCTCCAATCTATATTACTCACCACCGCTTACCGTAGCTTTCATACCTTTAGAATAACTCTTTCACCGCGGAGTTCACTCGCGTAGCATTCAAGCCTCTAGGCCCTACTTCGCATTCAGTTCCTGCATCGAACTGGCATGTCATTTTACTTTTATATACCGCATAAACGACTAAAGCCTGGCGGTCACATCTCCTAATACAATCAGCTATACCTCATCCCTGGCACCTTCTTTTGGAAAGTGTGCGGATTCGTATATCATCATGTTACCATTTTAAACTCTCACATGCTCTTTTACGAATCTTTTCGAATCGAACGGCAAGGTTTCAAAAAAGCGACGTAGTTACGGTACGCCCCATGGAGTATTACTCTCCTGGTATTGTTTATACTATTCAATGTAATTCTTCATCCCTTCATACACGCCCTGGATTGCGTGGAACACTAGATTACAGCTTAATAGTGAATTGATACATCATACAAGTTTTTGGCATCTTCTTGTATGGGCAACTCGTGTAACGTGATTCTACTACTATGTATCCTTGTAATAGATCTATCGATACGGTTCAGTTTTGCGCTTCTTGCGACTTACTCGTCTTCCTTACCAATATACCTCCTCTCTGCATCCTACTAAGTAGAGTTAAGTCTGGCAAAGGTATAAAGAACCTTGCTGGTTGGTATAGGTGTTGGGGTCTGATACAGACGCTCTCCCCACTTACTACATGTGATTCAGGTATTGAGTACAGATACCCATGCAGCATTTCATCCTACCTTTTGAGTTTGCCTTTGGGGCTCGACATATTCTCGGATCAAGTATTACTCAGTTCGCGCCGGCTAATGAGACCGTTTACATGCGCTGACCAGTTCCCTACGGGAGGGGATGTATGAATCCTCATACACCCCCACTGCGGAGTTTACTAACGTTTATAGACTTCCTTACCGTCGACTGTAAGGATAATGGAAGCTTTAGGAGCTCCAATAGTGTCTGTGGTGTTCTCCGTACGATCCACCATATCATGATTCACAGGCATCCGTGACATACTGTCTGGATTGACAGCTGCCATTTCATTACCTGTACCGTCATGACTGATATGAGGTCCGTGACGATAACGAGTCTTCCATTTCACTTTCGTGATATAACGGACACTATCGATAATGTTGATAGAATCCTTGGGAGTTGCTCGTGATTTAGAGGCCTTCTTGTCCAGATCTAACTGGATATCAAGTGGCAAAGAGTCACCGACTATGACCGGAACTGGTCGATAGTCGGGCACATTCGCAGCTGCAATTGTGTTTTGTGGCATGTCGTTGAACTTGACCATTGCTAGTCCAGCTCCAGCGATCATTAAACACATGCAGCACAAGATGGTAGTAAAACGCTTCATAACATTGAGTGTTAGATTATGCGAAAATATAATCTCGCAGTTGGCTTACTAAGTTTCTAACCAGTTGCTTAGCAGCCGTTATGCGTTTTTTGATTCACCATCAGTAGGCTTCTCACCTTTAGCAGGCTCCTCAACAGGTTTAGCTTCGAAGCTAATGAGGTTCTTCTCATTATACTCCTCTTGCTTACCAGCCTCAGAGTTGAACATGTTCAGGATGATACCAATATGCTGCTGAACATTCAGAAGCAGTGAGTCGTGCTCAAGCTCTGTAATATTCATGCCGTCATAACCATAGGTATAGACAATGTCCTTATAAACCTTAAGGGCATACATATGGTTAGGATCCTCATTGTTGTTGTAAGCAGCAATGAATCCATTGGCCAGGTCAAACGATGGCTCGTTGACAAGTGCTAACATGTTGGTATACATCTCGATGTTCTTCTTGTCTACAGAGATCTTCTTCTCCTCAGACTCGATAGCCTTGGCATTAGCCTTAGCATCCTTCTTCAGAGCAGCGAGGTTCTTGTTCTTAGCCTCGATAGAAGCACTCAGTTCAGCAGACTTAGCTGATGCATACCATGCGATAACCACGCGAGTAAGCGAAGCAATAGTCTCGTCGTCGTACTCATATGCACCGGTCTTCTTGTTGCGAACACAGTTCTTGAAGGCACAGAAGGCAGGCACCACACTGTTAGCATCCTGCGCGAGAGTACCAAGTCTCTTGCCGAATCCCTCAAGCACAAATGTGGGCTTGACCATTGTTGTAATGTCCTGAAGCAGATCAGCGAGAGTGAGCTCGTGGATCTTAGCAAGTTCAGCTTGCGGATCGTCTGCTTTCTCGGCGAGAGCCTCACGATAGGCACGGTAGAACTGATCCGTTGTGACAAGACGAGTAATTGGGTTAGTACTACTACCGGTAACAAGTTGAAACTCAAGCGCCTCCTTCAGCTGCTCGTCTGTAGTAATCTTGGTGTGATCCTTCAGATACTCCTTCTTACCAGACTGAGCCTCTTCATTCAGCTTAGCCTCATGCTGCACCTTCTTCTTAGCCTCTGCACTTACGTGCTTCTCCTCAAGAGCCAGTACGACCTGGTTGGGAGCTGCCTCAAGACCAGCTGCTGCCAGCTGTTCCTTTGTTGGCTTAGGAAGGTTTTTATAGTCTGGAAGTTTAACACCACGTTCCTCTGCAAGCAGTTTCAGAGTGTTCCAATTCTGCTCATCTTTTGCAAGGATACAGCCCATTGGGTTCTTATGAACCACAGCTTCCGTTACAGCGATATCAAGGATAGTCAAATCCTCTAACATCGTAAGCGCTACATAATGGTTAGCGCTCTCACCGCCATTCTTCAGCATCTCGTCCTTACGGTGCTGAATGCCTGTCATATAGGCTACTTTGGCGTCTTGTGATAAACCACTAGGCATACCTGTGTTAGGCATCTGCACGGTTGCAGGCTGCTCTACGGCTGCCCCTTCTGCTGCTGGCTTCTCTACTACGGGAGCCTGAACAGCAGGCTTTTTGTCTTTATTCTTTCCCATTTTTGATAAATGTTCTAAATTGTTAATTACTCTGGGTTGACTAGACCCGTGATAAGTCGTTCTCTTTGGGTATTGTTTTTAATTGCGAACTGAAATAAGTCAGTCAGCTGTCGCTAAAATACATTTCCCATTGTGGTTGTCCACGCGCCTTGCGATGGACTTCACTTAGAATAGAATTGTCGTGAATGAAAGCTGAACCCTTACCTGCAGGCTTTGGGGATTTCTCCCGCATGGTAGGCACGAAAGATATGTCTGCCAAAATCGCATCGAGCGAAGGCATACTCTCGGCTACCTGCATGGGGGACTTTTCAATCATGGCAACTTTATTCTGTTTCTTGTCACTGTTGCAAATACCTCTTGCTACAGTAACAGCTAATGCGCCTCCAACAAATGAGACGAGTAGCTTCCAGCCTAAGGCTTCATCCTCGTTATAGCGTGCAATGCCAACAATGGCCGCAAGTGTAACAAGGACTGCCAATCCAGATAATAAAGTCATCATAATTTTAGAAGTTTTTTAATACGTTCACGATTCCTACTAAGGTGCGATTTAATCGTACCAGTCGGAATCTTGGTCACATCACTAATTTCGGCCACAGTAAGATGTTCTACATAATACAACTCGAAGACTCTACGAACGTCATCGGGGAATTTCTTAATTATCTCCAATATCTGATTGTAAGAAGACTTATCGGCCGATGTCTCCTCACTATCAACTACCTCACTGTTGTTACAATTCAACGGCTCAGGAACACATACTGAAGGTTTAAGTTTACGTAGATAATCGATTGCGGTTCGATTAGTTAATATTCTCAACCATCCACCAAAAGATGAATAGTCAACAAACTTAGAGAGTTTTCTATAAACCTTATCCCATACGAGATTATTAATATCTCGGGCCTCATCAAAATCTTTGAGGTATCGATACAATAGATTTGTTGTGAATCCACTATACCTGTAATAAAGTTTATTAAACGCAAGCGTATTGCCTGCTTGAGCACTTTTGATAAGAGCTATTTCCTCTTGCGTTATGCGTGGAGTATTAGCTTTCATATCAAACAATTTACCGTTTAGTGTCTAGATGGAATTTTACTAGAACGATGGTTATTAAGGTGTCACTCCTGGAACAGACATCAGCTGTTTATAGTTTGAGTAGCGGGTAAGGCACACACCATTAAATTACACTCTTTCAGTAATACTACTCATTGTGGGTTGGTGCGATCAAACGCTACCTCTTTTATGTACCTATATGCAGCGTATAAATACCTGGGATAGGTGGGCCAACCCTAGAATGGAAGATCGTCGGTTTCATTTTGAAAGTGACATTTCTCCTCATTCTCCAAAGAATCAACAAGATTCACGTAAATTTTGGCTGCTGTTTCATTGTCTACAATACCCTCTTTAATAAGTTTTTCTAGTTTCGACTTAAATATTCTCACTCTGACACGTACAGTTGCACGCTTCATGTTTGGGAATTCTGGTATGAATTTGTCATTAAACCATTTTACTAAATCGAACAGTTCCTCATTAGAACGAAGTTTGTAGTATAAATCATAGTCAAAATCACTTGCATCCTGCTTGTAGTAAGGAACAAACAATCGTGTCGTGTTTCTAATACCATCTGCGCCTTGATTGTATGCGATACGCAGCTCCTCATAGAGTTCACGGATTCTTGTTTGATCCACGTCTCGTAGCAAACCCGCTTCAATATACGGGTCCAAAAAGTTGGAAAATACGCTTATCATCATTTATTTACGATTTTCAAAACAGTCGATAAGATAATCAAGAATTGTGTTTATATCCTTATTTTTCTTCTCGACTGTCTTGGCGTCATCTTCCTTTGTAGGGAAAAGCCATTTAAACCATTTAATCATAAGTGTTTGCTTAATGACCAATAAGTTCTGACCTTTCTTTTTGTAAGAGTCATAATCGTCCTCTATACAGGGGACGGTTGTGGTAAACCAGGATACCCACTGCTGAACCTCTCTCCAACGCTTTATTTCAGCGTCATTGAGATTATTCCAATCGATAGTATCCTCAAATTTGAACTCACGTGGTAGTTTTGGATTGTCTTTATAACCAAGAACAAGTCTCGTCTGCGCAAGCCGTTCCTCGTTACTAGAATATAACCAAATGAAGTTCTTATAAACATGGTCTAGCCATGCTTCCTTGACTTTGCACCATTTAAGTGCATCGCTGACATAGCGAGGGAGTCTATCCCTTAGCATTTGTCGGTACCCTGTTTTGTTTATCATATTGTTGGATGACTCGGATTCGAACCGGGAATGACAGAACCAAAACCTGTAGTGTTACCATTACACCATCATCCAGAATGGGGCGTTTCTATTTTAAAGTGTCTCGGCGAGCTCCAATAAGCCACTCCACTATAATAAAGTTCCTACACAGCCTTCGTGTAACTTCGCGGTCCCATTCGGCCCCTTTAGCACGCATTTTGCGCCACAGCTTCCGGCTTGTTGTCGCCTGTCTGCTCCTCACCTCTACCTCGGAACTTTTATGTGGACCATGCAGGGCTTGAACCTGCGACCTCCAGATTATGAGTCTGTTGCTCTAACCAACTGAGCTAAAAGTCCATTTGCAGGCACTTAGGTAGCCTGCTCACCGACTTCACGCTGCCTCCTTGAGGCCCGTGTAGTCTGCAATGTTATAATTGCCGTTTAATTTTTATATCAAAGCGCTTGAATGACTTACTTTCTACTGCCGTCTAAACCAGTCAAGCCCGTATTGTTAAATATGGGTGGACCTGGGCGGAATCGAACCGCCGTCCGAACAGCTTCTCCTCAGTCACGCTAAGATTATTTCGTCCTGTGGTTGACAAATTGAGTATATGGTTAATACTACTCCACAGTCCTAGCTGAACGTCTTAATGATCAGTTAAAACATTCAATTTAAGGCTATTTTCAGGCTCTCTGAGCTGTTTTTAGTCCCTTATCTGGTAGCTACTCCGTCAAAGATGTTCAAACGGCTTAGATTGCCTTATTTTCACACTTAAATTACACTACATTGACCATGCTCTGGCTCAAAGGCTCGCACATAGTTGATAGTCTCATTCTTGATATATTGTGCAGTGTCTAATACCTCGCCCTCATGAGGATTGCTTATAGTAGCACCGGCTCAATGGCTCGCACACAATAGTGATTTGATCAAATGGTCTAATACATTTTAACAGCGTTAGCTCGCTGCTTACCTGCGGAACTGGCTCACATAACATAAAGAGAGCCTACTAATAGTATAGCAGTAAAATGAGTCTTCTAATCCAATCATTGCGGAACTCCCGGCATTGGAAATAGCGTGACACAAAAACGGTGCTTTAACTATTAGTAGTAATGCTCTCTCTCATATTCCGGCTCTTGTCCAGAATGTCAATTCATCCATAGGGCTGCGCAAGGTGTCTTTCACACTCTCCGTCTATCTCTCTACGCAAAGAACAGCCACTGGCTCAAAGGCTCGGGACTGTTGCAGGATTTTATCGTACACCGTCGATAATGGCTGCGTTAGCCATACGATAAGGATCGTCCCAAGACAGGCCATACCACTCGCCATACTGCTTCTGCAGCTCGCGGATGCGGCCACGGCGCTTGTCGGCACAATCCTTGATCTTCTTGGTGCCATCCTTGCCAATCTTGGCATAGATGTCTTCGTACTCTACTGGGGTAATCTCTCCCTTGGTGAGCTTATCCAGAGCATCCTTCTGCTCCTTCATCATCTCCTTCTCTACGTTGGCGCACTCGTCGTAGTACTTGAAGTCGATGTGCTGGCGGAAGTTCTGATAGTTCGCCTTCTTGATCTTGCGCATCAGTTCGTCTGCGCGGCGCTCCTTCTCTTCCTTCTCCATCTTCTCGGTGGCCATGTCCAGAACCTCCTGGTCCATAACGTTAGCCTCCTTCAGCTTAGCATCGAGATTGTCACTGGTTACTTCTGCGATCTTCAAACCGCCTTTCTTGTTCTTGTTTTCTGCCATAATTGATTTATGAATTTAAAGGGTTAATTACTTGCGGCGCTCGATAATAATCTCTACGCCACCTGTTCTAATTTCTGTTTCTACACTCCAACGCTGTCTCTTATAAGGGATAGCATTGTTGTGACGTGCTTTCACACGATTTACTGGATAGTGATGTGATGTCCTTGACATACGATATCTCTTGTCCTACGAATAATCTGAATAAGTCTGTTAGACAGACCGTGATTAAACATAAACGATGGAGAAAGATAAGCCTCAGAACCCTCTTCGGCTATAATCTTTACGGCATCTCTGAATTGAGTACTGCGTGCGCTGTTCTCGTTAATACAATCGTTCAATGTGCTTGCTAATTCGATGGTAAATGCATCGAAATCGCCGTCCTTAATTCGTTTCATGAACGGCTCACAAACGATTGCAATAGCATGCTCGTACTTATCAGATACATGAGAATCGACGTTTTGGAAACTCATCGCTTTCCCTACAATAGCTTCTGCTATTTCACGTTCGTCCAGATTATAAGCGTCAGGCTTTATATCTGGATTAGTAATGACTTGATACTCGCAAAGCGCAGCAATCAAGGTAGATAATACGGCGGGATTTGCTTTCTCGCCGTCGTAGACAATAACAATTGCTCTCTTCATAATACGTTAATTTACAGGTTTATATCGTTTCCCGTTAATCACTGTATCCTTAGAAGGGGGCGATTCTTTGTCTCCTACACCGGTTGGCGGTGCCTCCGTCACCGTAGTGTTTCCCTCTTTCTGAATCGTTAAATTTACTAGAGGGTCATTGGATGTTGTTGCTGGATCAGATTCGACCTTAGGAGCTGGTGGTAAATTATCATATACACTCCGTCCAGCCAAATATTCGTTGACAATATCATCCTTTGTAACTGGTCCTCCACGTTTAAGCAGTACCGCGACTGCATTTGAAAGCGGCCCATCATCGATGGCTAAGAATGTACTGTCGATACGACTCTCGTCGATCATACTCTGACGCAAAGCAAATACGTCAGCAAGAGATTTCAGCTCAATGCTGTTGTCCTCCATCTGTGCTGTTGACACGGATGAATCAAAAGTCTGCGGAAGAACTTTGTCTCCTGCATACTTAATGAAGGCGAGAGTCGCCACTGTGGTCAGAAACACTGTTACAACGAGTGCTGCAAACCATTTCAGAAAATCTTTCATTTTTGATAAATGTTTTTAAAAAGTGAAACGAATATTGTTAATTATAAACCCAAAAAGAGTCATGTTAAAAATCCCCTACATATCGTACTGGCAAGCATACGATACCTCCAAACCACAACGCACGACACACGTCCCTCGGGGATTATATTGAAAACACAAAAGGACGGGACCTCCCACTTTATCCCGTCCTGTACGTGTACATATAGTTAAGCGCTTCCACTCATTTAAAGTAAGTTTCAGCTTGTATGTTATCCGATAAAAGATAACATGGTTCTACATGGACACAAGCGCTACTTGGCCAAATAGTGTCATTATGGGATTGACCAAATAGGGCATTCCATTCTATTGCTTCTACGGCTGCTATTTCATCTTTCAGTGTAAAAGCTTTAGCATCTAAAGTTTGTGCATCTACACATGCCGAGGGGATGTTACAGCAGCCCATTGCAACAACTACTACGATAATTGGTAATGCCATATAATTGTGTTTAGAATAATCATAGAAAGGGTGTGGACTCCCACCACACCCCAAAGAACACTTGTACCTTGTCTCGCGACAAGAATTTGTTTTCAGCAAACCATAAAGAAATCTTTTTCAGAGTGTACAAGTGCCACGTTTCACAACGTGTTACTTTCAGGATTCAGGAAAATAAAACATTGAAATGCCTTAGTTCCCACAGCTGTCTTCGCGACTACGCCTTTATTTCACACTACTAACCCAAAAACAGCAAATGATTCTGCTATCCTGTCGTTCATGCTCGTCGTACTGTGGGGTGATGAATATACCCATCTAGGTGTCAGCTTCTTTTTAAGTCTCCTCTGACCACGACTATTTTGATTGACAAGGTAGAGAGCTATAGCGCTCCAGTTTCCTCTTTTAATTCGACAAACTGGCAAATTCCGTTGCCTTGTCAATCGTTGCATATGCACCCTCTCATCATTCGTAATTTCCTTGATCGCCCAGGAGCGAATTCGTTGGATAGGAAACAATCCTTCTAACGGCGACCATACTTGCGGGCTTGAGGTTTCCGCTTTAGCTGATTTCTATGCATATAAAAGATGAGAGTCGCGATTCTCACGAACAGCAACTCTCTGTAATAACTAAAACATAATACTTTATGACTATTTTCATACTGGCGATACAAAAATAATACCCAACGTAACGCAATCTGGTGCGTTTTTGTTGTTTTTAGATAAAGATGGACACAATAATAGGTCATTTAATATACAACCTTTGCATCCCTCTTCGCGTTTCTTGCACCGTAAAACTTTTCCGTTAACTTTCGCTAACTGTCCTGGTTTCATCATGGTGCAACACCTCCATTCGCGCAACTATGCTGTAAATATAGTATGATCGCGATCATAATACAACCAATCCAGAAACCTGGATCAATCTTACCATTATCAATCGAGTGACTCATAACATCTACTTGTAATTTCAATGTAAATATTTGGAGCCTTATTAACGACTCTTTTCTTTATCAAAGAAACCCAAACATACATAAATCCACAATTTGGAGCCCAGAATTTGATAATAGTAGGCTTTTCATTGTAGATTCGCCTCCATGTAGGAGCCCAAATATGTTGGAATCGTATAGCAGTTTTGAGTTTCTCAAATTCAGAGATACTAACCTTACAATCAACAACTACAATTTCTTTGAAGTTGTCAAGTGTTTCAGCAAGATAAAATTCGCTCTTCTCACCTACATATCTGGCATAATAGCCATCTTTTTTATGTTTGGTGATAATAATATGACGACCGATAACTGCACCGTCTTTAAGTTTACGACGAACTACTTTCATATTACTTGAATTTAACCCATGTACATGAACATATTCCGCCTAGATTCTTAATAGACTGCTCAATTGACTGAACAAGGACATCACATGCTTCTTGCGTCAATCCATATGCTATTTGTAATGTAGCAGTACCAGATTTAGCAAATAAACGACGTCTGTCATTGCCTTGAGCGTCCACACGCTTCTTTTTAGGAAGCGGTGGATGCTGTTGATTTTGTTCTCTTACTCCCATATTACATAGATTCTACGTAAGCGATGAACATTTTCTTTAGTGTGTCTTCGCAGATTCTACCACAAGGCAGTTCTAGATCATGGCCACGTTTACCACACATTATTATAGCGCCTGTTGTCTGGGCCCTTTCATCGGTCTCATCCCATTCTGCAAGCATATTGTTACAGAAGTTCAGCTCATCGGTGAGCTGCTCATCGATGCGTACATTTCTGGCACCAGCAACCTCAAGGTTATCCATAATCAGATCAGCATCTTTGTGTTTGCACACAATTCTACCTCTCATGGTGCGCATTTGTGCAGCGTGTACAGTGAGACCCATGTGTTCACGAAGAGCCTTGATAACACGAGTACCGTTGTTGTCCGCATCGAAAGTGATTACTACATCCGATTCGTCTTCTACAGGACAATCCTCCTCTTCTTCAGGATGCTTCTTCGGTATGTCCAACTGTCTAACAGCTGACATAAATGTGTTTGCAGCCACATCAACCTCACGTACTTGAGCGTTACCTATAAGAGGACCAAAAGTCTTAGATATTGTAACGCCGGTTGTTTCAACGGCCCAATCTACATGTAAATCCTTAGCGATGTTAGTAATCGTTCTTTCTAAGCCTTTACACTCGAGCTTTTCTTGCTCACTTGGGGTTACTGGCATGAGGATATATACGACAATACCCTCAGCTGTCATTTGAAATTTTCTTTCCATTTTTGTTTGATACAATTTTATGGATTTATTTACACGCCTAGGACTGCCCCCTAGGACTTGGGCTTAATTTCTTTTAGGTAACAAAGATGCGGAAGCAGATTTGGAACTCTATCTATACACTCGTCACATGGATATTCATTACATTCTTTAAATCTAAATGCACAGAATATACAAGAACCAATGTGATTATGGAGTTTTGTAACTCTATACCGTTTACCTTCTATTGTTACACACTGACCAGCTTTCCATCTACTCATTGTGATACGCGTTTGAGATAACAATTATTTGGTAAAAGATATCGGCTACGATAAGGCCATGCACAATATTGTAGTTTTTTCTCATTAAGAGCACATTGTCCACAAATATCAGCAGAATCGGTACGTTTTACGCGATATACAATACCTTTGATTGTTACCAAATTACCTGGTTTCCACATAATTACTTAAATTGAGTTACACCACCACTGCTATCATAAGGTTTGATTGGTAATTCCCGCCAGAACTTCTGATATACCTTATCAATATTCTCACAGGGTTCACCATATTTGCGTTTGAGAGCGTCTGCGAGAATACTCTTTAAAGAACTTTCAGGCTCATTATCAATATCAAGCCATATTTCTTTTGTACTTCGCAGACTGTCTGATTTAACAGCAAATACAGTATATATGATAGCACTGACACGTCCATTACTGAGAATAACGGGCAATGTTTTACCAATGCGTTGTTTAAATTCTATTTCAATAATGTTCATATCAATAATCTCTTAAGAAAATCATTGGAAGACCCAATTTCACATAGCAGTATGCTGCGATTATCACTAGCATCAATAACAATACACAGATGAAAAATGCAAGACATCCGTGTTTGTTGACAAAATCTTGCTTTTTCATAGATGTTGAATTTGTAATACAACAGAACAGAACCATATGAATACAAAAACACCTATAACAGCAAGTATTGCCAGAATTGTTGCAATGGTATATTCAACCCAGTCTGGAGTCATACGCTTGCGTTTGTTACCAACGAATCCAAATCGTTTCATAACCATGCTGTTTACATAGAAATTTGAGCTAGTTCCTTCATAATACCACGTGGAATGGTATATTCAGGATGATTACGTAGAACACCGAAGTAGTACTTGCTATCTGGGCCTTTGCAAGCTTCAATAGCATCGCGCATCGCTGTACCATTGTGATTGGTTACAGCCAGGAGAAGTTCATCGCTTTTAACAGCGTCACCATGCTCTTTCTTGTACAGCTGTACACGAACACATGGAACTCCCTTCTCTTTGAGAACATTTTCAACCTCAGACACTAGTTTAGCGTCTTTTGTTACAAGTTTTTTACTCATTTGATAAAAGTTTAAAATTAATACCGACCATCGTCACCTAGGTTTCGTCTTAATCTTCCAAGACTCATCAGGGTATTTTAATGGAGGTGAGAATAATCTCACCCCCACTGGTTTATTTGTGTTCAAGTTGTTCCTGAACTTTTGGCAAATATTGGCGATATTCTTTGCCAGTTTTAGCTGATTTACGGATAATAAAATATTTTCCGTTACCAGAGATGTAGATAGGATATTTAGTCCCATCACTTGCCACATATGTATATGGCGTAGTCATAAAGGCCTCTTTTGCTTTTTTCTTAGAGGTCTGCGTAAATGTGTTGCCATTTCTGACAACATCTTGTGCGTATACTGCACTACCTAATAATGCTAAGCATACAATTAAAAATAGCTTTTTCATATGTCAATTTGAATTGATTTCAAATGAAGCACTGCTATTTTCACAAACCACAGTGCTGAGGCTTAATATTAACTTTTTAATTTTAAAGATTATGTCTATGCCCTCTGGCATATAGATTGATACTATATGAGTGAAACGAATGTTCATAGAAAAGTAGAGAGGTCGTCACCGCTGTGACTGAAACGAATACGAATAATATCAACAACTCATTAAATAAGTACGTAAATTAATAAACCTCTCTAATGGTAAAACCCCACGGTCTTCTCAGATGGTGGGTAAAATTTCAAAAATATTACACCACTGTGTATGCCTATAATCAAAAGCAAATTTATATGAATAATAATAGACTTTCAATGAAAAAGGGGATATGGTTTACCAATTTAGCACCTACCCTCCGTAGAATGCGTATTGATAAGACCAGTATCCCCATAGTTTTACGTCTTTCTCAAGGACGGCCGTTTTCATGTACACAATTGATACCCACTAGTACATATCAACTGTTACACCATCTGTCTCTATTGAGAATTTCTCCTGCACGTTATGCGAAACGTATCATTGGTTTACGGTCAACCAAATAGGGAGATGTTTCGACTGATGAGTAATTTGTGAGTATTGTCTGAGTCAACTCACTTGCGGTCTCTCAACGTACACACCGCTTTGGCTATCCCACTTAATTTGGGCTTAACGACTTAAGCGAGCCGTTTTTGGTGAGCCTAGCTTTTCATCTCACCTGGAGGACTTCTTGCAGATCTCCTCTTTAACTGCCTTATGCCGAAGCAGCTTATGGTAGCAGTATACCAGAGCGTTTCAGTTTATCTTACGCACAACTTGATTGATTTCCGTCTTTCAGCAGATTCTCAGACGCCCTCTTTCACAATCATGTGGCCTGCTTATTTTTAACTGTTTCGTCTTAATTTTCAAAGACTCATCGGATGCCTAAAGGCATGACAGCTTAAATAATTTAAATACACCTATTCTCACGAACCAGTGTATTTTAAAGAACATGTTTAATGTCTAGAATTGGATGGACTGAATGTTCCCGTTGTTATACGGACCTGAAACAGACTTATTACCCTGATCATCGATAACAAGTTTACCAATCCAATGTCCATTACGGAATACATTTCCTTCTGTAACAATCACTTTCCTTCCTAAGAAGGTGTAATTAGACCTGCCTGTGGCATTGGCACGTCTATCATGTGAAACTCTTACGTGTGCCCCATCTGATGAGGCAACAGCGTTTAGTGCAAATCTCTTTCTCATGTCAATACCATATTTCAGGGTTAGGACTAGGATTTACACACTCTTGCTCTGTACATACAGGCCATTCTTCAGTTGTTTCCATACGCAATTATTTTTTAATGAATTGATTTCAAATGAGGGCCTCATCTTTACAGCGTGAGGAGTCTGTGTTAGTATTCCTGAAATGGAGTAATAATCCAATTATCTAAATATTCACCTAAATATTCTTGAACTTCATCTTCTGGTACATAACGTAGTTTACGCTCTATCCAATTAAGAATTGTGTCCAATGAATAAACAGGCCAAGGTCTCATTGGTACAAATACTATAAAACTATTCATACTCTACAGGAATATTAATGACTTTCTTGTGACCTGGCCATCGAGTCACTTCACGTACATAGGTTTTACCAGCGATGGTTCTGGCTTCTTTATCATACCACATATATTTTGATAATTAAGTGAATAATCAAAGAAAACACACGATATTCACATATGGTGTGTGTTTGAGACACGCTTGTCTCGTGAAGATTCTTCCATTTCCTCTAACTGATGTCTGTGGTTATTGTTAAAAATGACGAATACTTTCTAAACAAAAAGCGGGAGAGTTGCTGAGTACAGACCAGCATCGCTCTCCCTTTGCACATAGTTTGCTCCTAGTGACTAACCACGTTGTTTTATCGTCTTGCAAACTAGACTAGCATACACAGGCAGCAAGAGGTGGATCTCAACCAGTACGAGCAAATGTAAACGCATCGTGTCCACGGTCACTGTAACTATACTCAACCTTGCATTTCACACATCTACACTGGTCTTTCAGTGTTGACCAAGATGTGTTTAGCCCAATAATACACCATTTTCGGTCGTGAGGGTCGTATCCGGCTTTACGGGCGGCCTTTGCCTTGAAAATGATGTATTAGTGTGTGCAATTTAGTTTAACTCCAGGGTGTACAACGGTCAAATCATACACCCTATCAATGTTACATAAAAGCAATTTGATAAAATGTTTGATGCCAATTCAGTACGGACAATTGGCTGCCCATAATGATTTGATGTACATAGAATTTGGATAGTATGCAACATGGAGTACACGTACTCTAACACCCATATATAAATATGGCTAGTAGCAGTTAACTATCACTGTTTTAAAGAGTTAAACAATACTGTTTCGTCGTAATCTGCCACGACTCATCAGGGGACATCTACATCCCGACAGTATGAGCAGTTTAAAGTCTTGCTCAGGACCAATGGATCACTCGGCATCCTCCTCTTGTGGCGTAGGAGTTTTCTCTGCGTGCTTCTCTTCTGCCTCTTCCTCATCGATAACCTTTAACTCATCATCAAATGCTGATGTCTGAGTTGAAGAATACTCACGAGTGAACACACGAAGAATAGCTTTCATGAGTTTTAAATCATCATCAGAGATGTATTTCTTCTCTTTAGCCTCAGGCTTATGAGAGTTTAACACATCATCAACACGATTCTTTAACTCAAACATCTGTCGCATCTCACGATTGTTAATGTTACGTATGTCAGTAGACATGACACAAAAATCGCTGTTTAACTTGATTTCCATAAAGCTTGCAATTTATATTGTTAATACTAATAAGCAAGATTATTTGTCCACTTTGGTTATCTAATGTGTTGTTTTGTTTTTGAAGCAAAAAAGTGTGAGGGCACGATTGTGCCCCCACGATGCAATGTGCGGATTAGACTGCTGGTGCACCTGAAGCGCTATTTATTAATGGCGTTTCTGGGTTGCCTGGTAGTACTACACCTGCTGAACCACCGTCAAACTTGGACAGTGGTGCGTACAGGTTGTTCCAAATGCCAGATGCCTGCTCCTGAGGTGACCAGCCCTTAGCATAGCGACGTTCGCCAGTTTCGTTGTCCGTAGTCTTCTTGGTGAGCACCATAATACTTGTCGTAGTATAGTACTGGCCGTTCTTCGGATTAACTGCTGGTTCGTCACTGCCGTCCTTGAGACGCACGTAGGGAACACCGCCTGGAGTTGGGACTTGCTCAAACTGTCCGCCTGTGAACACGAGAAGATTCTCGGGAATAGGCTTGGTGGCGTCCTTCAACTGTGATGGGTTCCAAATCTGTCTGCCGAACTGGTCCTGACCGCCAGCAACAGAGGGAACGAGGTATTGTTCGAACTTCTTGACCAGTCGTTCGTTGAACGTGGTCAAAGAGCCTGGCTCCTCATACTCATCATCGGGGTTAACTACTGTGGCCTGAATGAACAGACTACCTGCGTTGGGTTTACCTTCCGCAACTTTGCGCAACTTAATGTCTTCAAGATTGTACTTCATATTAAAAACGTTTTTAAGTGGAACAATGTTTATGCATTTTACTGCAATCAATAATAAAAGGCTTATTCGATTTCCGCGCAATTGCACAAGAAACAGATGAGGATTATTCAGTTTGTGTACCTGCAATGCCATATTCGACAGTCCAAGCAAAAAGGGCTTTATTGCCCTTTTGCTACGACGACAACGTTGTCGATGAATGTGATTCGCTGGAAGCGCTTGTTGAGCGCCTTTTTACAGCGTAGCGCTGCTGCGAAGCATTCCTCTGGTGTTGCGTACTCTGGAGACATCTTCCATACATTGGAGGTAGTCTCGATGCTGAACTGGTAAGTCATTGTTGTTTCCATAATCCTTATCTGTTAAGTTGTGCAATATTGCACTGGACAGTAGTAGGCTTATTCGAATTGAGTGGCGGGGGGTGGTTGGACTTGCAGTTTGCATAGGGGGAGCCGTTGGTGTGTCCTTTCACTTTCTCCACGCACAAAATAAAAAATTTTAAAAAATAAAAAAAATTCCGAAGATACCGTTTTAGTATCCCCGGAACTTATTACTTTAGTATACTTACTAATCTATCTATCTTCTCTTTATCCCCAATAGGCTCTAGTATGTGCTTCCAGTCATGATCTTCCCACTTCTCGTCTGTGTTGTATCTACTGAGTATCTCTTGTTTTACTTCCTCAGTAAACTCATCGTTGTCTGCAGATGTTATACTTGCAAATACGAAATATTTTAAGCTTTCTTCACTCATCTTTTAATATTTTAGATATTTTTATAAACGCTACCATAAACGCAAATATTGCAAGTGCACTAAATACAGCCCCTATTATTTGTTCTTGTTCCACG
>Ga0247611_10000613_pt1 | contig 70935 bp, 69 predicted proteins | sample 177DNAGHGhighgp2_FD_192422 | JGI IMG/M metagenome (GOLD analysis project Ga0247611, IMG submission 192422) | Sheep rumen microbial communities from Palmerston North, Manawatu-Wanganui, New Zealand - 1770 DNA GHGhigh gp2 | ecosystem: Host-associated > Mammals > Digestive system > Stomach > Rumen...
CGATGTCGTAACTGTCATAGCTGTCATACATATCTGTGCCCGAACTCCTGTAGCCATTGATGTCTTTCAACCACCCTTGTAAGGTGTATGCATAGTCAATCCCTTGTATCTGCTTGTGTCCCAGTTCCGCTCTCGACAATGCGCCCGTAGGCAGGTAGAAATAGCGGGCTTCAAGACGCTCCTGGGAAACGACGGAATCCCGTTTGACTTTGAAAATGTTGGTAGTATAGACATGAGTAACCCGATTGTCTGCATCGTAGCGATAACGATGGGAGAATTGTTCCAACTTTCCCTTTTGGTACCACACGCGGTTCACGTTGCCGCTGATGAGATCATATTCATAATCCATTGAAGTGAATCGGCGGCCAAACGAGCTGAGGACTAGAATATCCTGTATAAGTTGCTTCACACAATTACAACCTCTTTTTTGTGAACGCCACGGAGTCGCCCCAGGCGTTGTAGAGAATCTCATGGCCGATGGCCTTCATGCGGATGTCAAGGCAGGAGAAGCACTCTTCGGGCTTGTCGCCCACACAAGCCTTGTCGGGATAAATCAAATAATCCTCACGATACTCATTAGGGGTCAAATTGGGCATGATGACATTGGCGCCAGCCATGATGGCCTTCTCGCGCCCCATCGGGTCAATGGTCTGATTGGCGGTGGCAGCCACCATATTGATTTCGGGCATTATCAACCTCAGGATGGCTATCATCTTTAGTGTGAGATTCATACGATCCTCCACAGAGGGAATTTGGTCCGCATATTGGTACAACGGCGTGTCAGGGTGGGGGATAAATGGCCCCATGCCCACCATGGCTACATCTTTTTTCTTGAAAAACAAGAGGTCATCGGCCAAAATCCCCAAAGTCTGGAACGGTAATCCCACCATCACGCCCGTGCCGGTTTGGTAACCAATGCTGAGCAGCGAGTCTATGCAATCCAAGCGTTTGTGGAAGTCGTGCCGCTCGTCGCTCGGATGTATTTTGTAGTACAAATCCTCATTGGAGGATTCAATGCGCAACAGATAACGGTGCGCGCCCGCCTCAAACCACTGCCGGTAAACTTCAGGAGTCTGCTCGCCTAACGAGAGTGTGATGCCCAACGCTCCGTTGTCAATGGCCTTGATGCGGTGCAGGATGCGGGTGATGGTATCCACAAATTCCTTATCGCTGCGCTCGCCGCTCTGGATGGCAACCGAACCATAGCCCAACTGGTGGGCCAATTTGGCGCATTCCACCACTTCGTCTTCCGAGAGCGTGTAGCGTTCCACTTTTTTGTTGTCGCTGCGCACACCGCAATACAGGCACGACTTCCGGCAGATATTGCTGAACTCAATCAATCCGCGCAGGTGCACATGGTTGTCCAACCGGGCAAGTTTCACCTCCAACGCTTTCTTCAACAGCAACTTCATCTCATCGCCTTGGCTGGCAAGCAAGCGTATGATATCTTCTCTTTCCAGAAAATCTTTTTGAAGAATCTCTTCTATCGTCATAGGACAAAATTATAAAATACAAAAGTACAAAATTTTGATGAATGTGGTTTTTAAATAATATTTACTTTTGCTGATTCATAATTCACGGTTATGCGAAAGATTTCAACCTTCTTAATCCTTCTGATTTCAATAACTTTATCAGCGCAACGCGATTATACCCAGTATGTTAACCCGATGATCGGGACCAACGGCATGGGACACACCTTCCCTGGCGCGTGCTACCCCTTCGGGGGCGTGCAGGTGAGTCCCGACACGGACACCATCCCCCACAATATCAACGGCCGCTACCAGCCGGGCGTTTATGACTACTGCGCCGGCTACCAGTACCGCGACAAGACCATCGTGGGCTTCAGCCACACCCACTTCAGCGGCACCGGCCACTCCGACATGGGCGACATCCTGCTGATGCCCTTCACCGGCGAGGTGCAACTTAACCCCGGCACCGCCGACAACCCCGATGCAGGCTACCGCTCGCGCTTCAGCCACGAAACTGAGAAGGCCTCGCCCGGCTACTACGAGGTGCGCCTCAGCGACGACGACATCCTCGTGCAGCTCACCGCTACCCCGCACTGCGGCATCCACAAATACACCTACCCCAAAGGCGAAACCCAGAAGCTCATTGTCGATCTCAACCACTGTCTCTACAACTACGACGGCAAGGTGCTGTGGGCCACCCTGCGGATGGAAGACCCCTACACATTGACCGGCTACCGCATCACCAACGGCTGGGCACGGGAGAATTATGTCTATTTCGCCATCCACTTCAGCAAACCCGTGGCCCACTACGGCTATCAAGATTTCGGGAAACAGGACTACAACGGCTTCTGGCGCCGCTTCGACCTGAACCACGACTTCCCCGAGATGGCGGGCCGCAAGGTGGTGGTCTGGATGGAGTTTGAAGAAGATAAAAATCCTGTGCTGGAAGTGCAGGTGGCTCTTTCCGCAGTCAGCACCGAAGGAGCCGAACTCAATTGGGCCACTGAGACAGAAACAAATGAGGTGGTAACCCTTTCTTTTGAAGAATTGTGCCGTCGGACCAAGCAAGCATGGAACGAAAGGTTGGGCATTTACGAGGCAGAAGGCACGGATGACCAACTTGCAATGTTCTACACTTCGCTCTACCATACAATGATCAATCCCTCTATCTATCAAGATGTTGACGGACAATATCGCGGGGTGGATCATAATATCCATCAAAATGAAGAAGGTCATACCAATTACACGATTTTCTCGTTGTGGGATACCTACCGCGCTGAGCATCCTCTGCTGAATATTATCGATCCGAAAAGTGCGAGCGATATGGTAGAATCTATGGTGAATCACGCTGAACAGAGTGTCCATCAAATCTTGCCGATCTGGAGTCACGCAGGCAACGAGAACTGGTGTATGATCGGCTATCACGGCGTTTCGGCGGTGGCGGATAACTACCTCCTAAAATATCCGTATTTAAATGGCGAGAATGTACGGCTGAACATCTTTCTCAACAACGTGATGCCCTATATTCTGAACAGTGCAAATTTGGATTATTACGACCATACAGACTTGTATAAGAAAATGGGCTATGTTCCCTACAACAAGTCTGCTGTTGGCACTTCCATTACCTTGGAGAACGCTTATGAAGATTGGGTGATTTACCATCTGATAGACAAAGGCAATATAGAGTCTAAGTATAAGGATATGAAAGACTATTACCGTCAACGCGCGCTGAACTTCAAGAACGTCTTCAATCCGGAGACAGGCTTCGCGCAGGCGCGTTACGAGGACGGCAGTTGGAAGACGCCCGCCGACCTGCTCTCCACCTCCAACGAGGGCTTCATCGAGGGCAACAGCTGGAACTATTCGTTCTACGTGCCGCACGATGTCAACGGCCTGATCAAGATCATGGGCGGCGACAAAGTCTTCGTGAACCGCTTGGACGAGCTTTTCACGATGTATGTGCCCGACAAGTTCTTCGCTGAGACAGAGGATGTTACCCGCGAGGGGATGTTAGGCGGCTATGTGCACGGCAACGAGCCCAGCCACCACATTCCGTACCTCTACATGTGGACCTCCCAGCCGTGGAAGACGCAGCTGCGCGTGCGCGAGGTGATGAACAAGATGTACCGCAACCACCTCGACGGGCTGTGCGGCAACGACGACTGCGGCCAGATGTCGGCGTGGTACATCTTCAGCGCGATGGGCTTCTATCCCGTCTGTCCCGCGAGCGGTCAGTATGTCTTCGGCGCTCCCTACCTGCCCGAGAACATCCTCCGTCTGCAAAACGGCAACACATTGACCATCAAGGCCCCCAACGTCAGCGACCAGAACTGCTACATCCAGTCGGTGACGCTCAACGGCAAGCCGCTGCACACCGCCTACATCACCTACGAGCAGATTATGGCCGGCGGCGAGCTAATCTTCATGATGGGCAGCAAACCGAACAAGAAGTGGTTCACAGAGAAGCCGTACTCGTTGGAATAGATGTAACTTCTTGAGTATCGGAAGTTAAATGTTTGCAAGATTTGGGATTTCCGGAGGGGTGAAAAAATGTTAAAAAAGTGTATTTTTGCACCCTCAAAATTGGGGATGTAGCTCAGCTGGTAGAGCACTTGGTTCGCAATCAAGGGGTCGCGGGTTCGAATCCCGTCTTCTCCACAAAATCAGCGAGTTAGGAACCTCCTCTCGTAAGGGATTCCATACTCCAAAAATAGTTTTTATGACGAAAGTTAAAACTACTGTTGGCAAACGCTGGGCAAAATTCTGCGGATGGCTCCTCCGGAAATTGGGTTGGACCAGCGTGGGCGGCATCATGGAGGGCAACAAGGCCATCGTGCTGGGCGTGCCTCATACATCCATCATGGATTTCCCCATCTGCTATCTTTTCTACGCTCAATACGGCACATTGGCACATATCATGATTAAGAAGGAGTTCTTCTTCTGGCCTCTTGGCCCTATTTTGCGCTCGTTAGGTGGCGTGCCTGTTGACCGCAGCAATGCCGCCGCTTCTATCCGCAGCATCATCAAGACTTTTAACGAAAACGAGTTCTTCCACCTGGCTATCGCTCCCGAAGGGACCCGCAAGGCTGTGAAGAAATGGAAAAACGGTTTCCATCTCATCGCCCGCGAAACCGGTGCGAAGGTATATGTGGGCTACTACGACTGGGGCCGCAAAGAGATTACCGTTGGCCAGGAATGGCCGCTCACCGACGACGCCAACGCCGACATGAAGCGCATACAGGAACACTACTCAACACTTGGCCTCAAAGGCCGCAACCGCAGCGGCTATTGCTACGATTAACCCAATGGTAAAGGCGCACAGTCGATATACAAGTAAAGACGCACGGCCGTGCGTCTCCACAATATCAGAATACTATGGCAAAAAAGATAAAATCACCCTATAAAGAACGAAAACAATACCGCGAGAACTATTGCACCACGCTGAGCAAGGTGCTGGATTATACCGCTACCAAATACATGGACCGCACCATGTCACAGTTTGTGGATGGCGGACAGAAATACACCTATACCAGTTTCCGTGAGAAGTGCGTGATGCTTTCCACCCGGATGTCGCGTTTCGGTATCAGTGCGGGCGATAAGGTGGCCATCCTGTCGCAGAACATGCCCAACTGGACGCTGGCGTTCTTTTCCGCCGCCGCTTTCGGGCGTGTGGCCATCCCCATCTTGCCTGACAGTTCCGAAAACGAAGTCACCAACATCCTGACGCACTCCGAAAGCAAGGTCATCTTCATCTCCAAAAAACTGATGTACAAGCTCAGTCAGGAGTGCATTGACCAGATGACCCTGGTGGTGGACATTGAGACCTTGGAGTTCATCAAACGCCGCAAGGAGGATTTCCAGTGCAATGGTTGGGCCAAGGAGCCACAACCCGACGATCTGGCGGCAATCTTATATACTTCCGGCACCACGGGCAAAGCCAAGGGCGTGATGCTCAGTCACCGCAATTTGTGCCAAAACCTGGTGGCCTCATTCAAGGCACAGCCCTGTTTCAAAAACGACCGTTTTCTGTCCATTTTGCCCATGGCGCACGCCTACGAGATGAGTGTGTCGAGTTTCTATTCCATGTATGTGGGCGCGTGCTGCTATTATCTGTCCAAACCACCCACACCCACGCTGCTGATTCCCGCCATGCAGAAGGTGAAACCCACCATCATGCTGTCGGTGCCCCTCATCATCGAGAAGGTGTACCACAACAGCGTGCTGCCCACTATTCAGAAGAGCCGTTTCCTGTCGTGGATGGACCAGCATATACCCAAATTGCTCTATTGGTTCATTGGCAAAAAACTGATCCATACTTTTGGTGGAAAATTGCGGTTTTTCGGTGTCGGCGGTTCCAAAATCGACACCAAAGTGGAGGAATTCCTCATCAAGAGCCGCTTCCCGTATGCTGTGGGGTATGGACTTACCGAAACCGCGCCGCTGGTGTGCAATGTCATCGTTACCAAGCGCAAACGGTTGGGCTCCATCGGTGTGGCTTCATACAAGGTGGATATCAAATTGGATAATGTGGACCCGAAAACCGGCGAAGGCGAGCTCATGTGTCGTGGCGACAATGTCATGCTCGGCTATTACAAAGATCCGGAGCGTACCATCAAGGTACTCGACGAAGAGGGCTGGTTCCGCACGGGCGATATCGGGTATATGGACAAGGACGGCTATTACTACCTCAAAGGCCGTCTGAACAACACCATTTTAGGCCCTTCAGGCGAGAATATCTATCCGGAGGAGATTGAGATGGTGATCAACGACATCAAGGGCGTGGACGAGTCCTTGGTGATGGAAGACAACGGTTCTTTAGTGGCGTTGGTGAAGTTCCAGGACTATGTGCTCAACTGGGACCAGGAGCGTGAGGACCAGTTCATCGAGAAAATTGAGTCGTTGAAGAAATCCGTACAAGATTTCGTGAACCGCACGGTGGGCAAGAACTCCAAGATTGACAAGGTGGAAGTGATGAAGGATCCGTTTGAGAAGACCGCCACCCAGAAAATCCGCCGTTTCAAATACAATAAAGATGCGAGCGCCGAAGAGGGCGAAGAGAAAGAAAAGAAGTTGGAGGAACGCGAGCGCGGTCAGGAGGAAGCCTGGGAAGAGTAGGGGAGAATGGAGTTGTTCCTGCATGTTGAAGTTGAAGGTGTAGTGGGGATAAATTACGATTTCCACTTCTCAGGAACCACAAAATGCAAGTCCTCTTTATGACGGAACATAACTGGGAACGATGGATCGCCTGTTCAGAATAATCAAAGACAGCTTCTCCAATATTCAATTATCCGTTCATCCAAAATTTCGCCATCAATATTTGAACAAATAATCCCAATGGTGGAGTAGGCGGCAACCCAACTTATGGGTTTGTATGATTTCCAATTGGGAACCCTGAGTTCTTTAATTGTTGATTCCACAATGGCCAAATTGGATACCTCTTTCAAGCTTTGTGGTAAAGTAAGGCTGTCTATACAACAATTTATAATGGAACCTTTACAGATTCCAACCACACCTTCAGGTATTACGATGTCTTTGCAATATTCCGTTTCACTTGCTCATTCAATCGACTGGTTGTCACCCCATAAAGCCGCGCCAGGTCGCGGTCAATCATCACCTGCTGCCCGCGAAATTCCATAATCATCGCCCCAATGGACTCTGAGTTTTCATTTTTAGGCATCTCTGTTGTATTCTCTGTAGTGCCAATACAAGTTTTGTGTGGTTGGATTTTGTCTTCTTGTTTCATAGAAAAGGTTTATTAAAAATTGATTTTGTTTTCTTCGCCACCCCGCCTTCCGCCCGTCCAGAGCATCGGCGCAGACAGCATGGCAAAGATACGATTTTTTCATGTCAAATGGTTATAATTCCCCATCACTCAACGCAATAAATTTCGCGGCGGGCGCGTTTCGTGCTCCGGCGCATATCCCTGCCGCGCCGCGACAGGCCATCACACCTTACCCATACGCTACCGATATATAACCCCTACGGGGTTGAGAGGTCGCTTAGAGGAAAGAAAATATTGTAGGTGTCAGTGCAGACAATAGTGGAGAGATATCATTGCGTGTTGTCCTCTCCTGCGGTTTTATTTAATTCTTTTTAATTCCAGCTCTTGAAAACCCATTTCCATCAGATTGATGGGAGGGATTACAAAATCATTCAAAACCGTCCCTTGCGTTTTGGCGTGCTGTATTCCACGAGCGGTTCCAACACAAATGGTGGCCAGATAACGCAGAAAGTCTTTGCCGATTACAATTTTGCCATCTGTAAGATTTTTGTCCAGGTATTCGGGTGCCATCTCAAAATAGCAATATACTGTCAATGAAGAAAGTACAGTGGCCTCTTGCCGGAAAGTATAAGAGGAGCGACATGCGATGAGCCGTTTCCCCAAATCGCCGCTGAAGGAAAACTCCGCGCCAAACTCCACATCTTTTTGCTTGTCCCAAAGGTCTGCATGAAGTTCAATGGGATCGTTGGCAATCTTAAATATTCGGAAAGGGATAACTTGACTCATGATACAAAACGGATTTTATTACTACTTGTTTCTTTGTAAAAAGAGTGGGACTGCTGTACCACTTGCAGATGACAGGGCTTCTCAAATTTCAATTTGGCTATTGTAGTTTTGGTCACTGTAACCTGCTTGAATCCCGAAGCGACTTTGGTCCTCTCATCAAAAAACTCCATTTTGGGGATAAACTCCATTTTAGGAATCAGGCCTACAAATAGCGATAGTTCCACCAACTTTGAGAGCCTGTGGTCAAAATCACCATTCAGGACCTGTGTGATATACCCTTTTGTAACCCCTAACTTTTGCGCCAACTGTGTCCTGTTCAGCCCGTTCTCTTTCATGTATTCCTGAAGATGGGCATACAAGTCCAATTGTATGCGGGTGGTCCAATATTCCGGACTGCACTGTAATTCTTTGTTCGTTATCATAATATGCTCATTTTTTCATTTATCAAATCACCAATTATCTCTTTCACCTCTTCCACGATTGCTGTCAGTCTTTTTATATCCTTAACCTGATTCTTCTTATAACCGCCAAATACAACCACGACATTAGAATCCGGTTTCATGCAATAGACTCTCAATTCATTCTTTTTAAATTCATAGCCAACAACATTTTTTCCATGTTTTATCGAATTGAATTTGTTCACAGGAAGCATCGTATCATTCTCCGCCATAAAATCCATCGTCGCTAAAATGGATCTCAACTCACTTGCGTGCTTAGGATTCTTCATCTGTTCTTCGTAAAACTTATCAAACCAACATACATTGTCCTTGATAAGCTTGAAAAACAACACCTTTCCGTCCTCCCGAACCGCTTCTAATTTTTCGACTGCAAACATACAATTTTTTTTAATGCAGTTTAGTTTTTACTAAACTTTTTACTTATTGATTTTCAAATGGTTAAAGTTCATTGTATTAACATCCAGGAAAAATATCGGGGAACAATCATTTGTTTTCGCAAAAAAACGCTACAATGTGTTATTCGTTTTTAACGAGAATCAAATCATAGCTCAACTTTAATATTTTCATGGGCAAACCAAAGGTTTGCAGTTGCAAAAATAGCAAATATCAGAACACCAAAGCAATTGCTTGATTTTTTTTGAGAATTTCTTTTCCGAAACGCCTTTTGTTGTCCTACGCCCCAAACATCAAAATCTTGTCCCCGTAGTCGTTGGTGGAGGAGCACGCCGAGAGTTTGAGGCGGGCGTTGGGGAGGTATGAATGAACAGGGGGGCATCGTCGCCCGTCTTCCATCCGTCCAGGGCTTCTGAGCAGACAACTGGACAAAATACCGCTTTCACTCTTACATCTTGCCCCAAAGCGCACCTGCTGGAATCTCCATCCGACTGAAGGCAAACCATTTCATTCCCAAATCTTTGAGCGAAGCCCCGATGTGGTACACGGTGTCGTCAATGCAAAGGAACCGGTCGTGCGCCTGCGAGAACTCATGCACCTCTATCGGAGGATATTGGGTGTCGTGTTTTAACATGTCGGTACTGAGGCTTGGTGTGACCTTCTTCGTGTAAATGACGGCTTCAACCCCATCTGCACGCTTGTCCAGCAATGCCAGAGTCGTGTCGTCCACAAAGTTGTCGAACATTACCACACGCTGCTTGGCGCCCCGGATCAGGTCGCTGACAAACCGGTGCGCATCAAATACCTGGCCGTCGAAAAAAATGCCTTGTGCAGGAGTCAAATGTTTGTCTATTCTTTGAAAAACTTCATCTATTCGTTTGTCCGTTTCTGAGAGATGAAGTTCAATGTGTTCCAGTCGTTGAAAAACAGCTGCATTCACCATCAGAAATCGCCGCATGGCTACAAACGCATTCATTATCCGTACACTCACTTCAATAGCTTTTGGGGAATGTAACACGGATGACAACTGAGCGATTCCCTGTTCTGTAAAAACATACGGTAAAGAAGGACTATATTTTATTGCTTGTAGGTTATCGCATTTTGCGACAACCTTATCCCGTTCAAATTCATTGAGTTGAAATCGAAAAGATTCTGGAAACCGAGCAATATTCCGTTTCACTTGCTCATTCAATCGACTGGTTGTCACCCCATAAAGCCGCGCTAGGTCGCGGTCAATCATCACCTGCTGCCCGCGAAATTCCATGATCATCGCCCCGATGGACTCGGAGTTTCCCGTATTCGGCACCTCTGTTGTATTCCCGATAGTGCTAATATAAGTTTTGTGTGGTTGGATTTTGTCTTCCTGTTCCATGGTAAATGGTTTATTAATAATAATTTTGTTGTTCAGGGTCGCACGACTTCCGCCCGCCTGGGCATCGGTACGGACAACGGGGCAAAGATAAGAATTTTATAATTACCTTTTTCGGAAAAACAACGGGCGTAAATTAACAGTTATTTCTTAATAAAACACTGTAAAACAGTGTTTTAAGAATATTTTTTTATCTTTGCAGCAACTTTAAAAACATAACACGATGAAAACAACTGTTGATCCTTCTATAAGAAACGGCGAAATCATTATGTACCAGCCGGATGAGAGCATCAGGTTGGAAGTTAGAATCGCGGAAGATACCGCATGGCTTAACCGCCAACAAATGGCTCTTTTGTTTGGCAGGGATGTGAAGACTATTGGCAAGCATATCAATAACGCTTTGGCAGAAGAGTTGCACGGTTTGTCAACTGTCGCAAAATTTGCGACAGTTCAACAAGAAGGTTCTCGTATTGTGAATCGGGAAATCGAATACTACAATGTAGATATGATTCTGTCTGTCGGCTATCGGGTTAAATCCCAACATGGTGTGCAATTCCGCCAGTGGGCAAATTCCGTGCTGAAAGAATACCTGCTTCGCGGATACGCTATTAACCAACGGTTTGAACGATTGGAACAACGCGTCAGCAGAACCGAAGAGAAAATAGATTTCTTCGTCCGCACAGCCCTGCCACCCAAGGAGGGCATCTTCTACGACGGACAAATATTCGACGCTTACACTTTTGCGTCGGAGCTGATACGGTCGGCCAAACTGAGAATTGTGCTGATTGACAATTACATCGACGAGTCGGTGCTGCTCGTGCTGGCCAAACGAAACGAGCATGTCACAGCGAATATTGTCACCAAGCAAATAACCGAAACGCTTGCACTAGACATCGAACGGCACAACCGCCAGTATCCGCCCATCACTATCCGTGAAAACTCCCGCTATCACGACCGCTTCCTGATTATTGACGACGCCGTATATCACATTGGCGCATCGCTGAAAGACCTCGGCAAAAAACTGTTTGCATTCTCAAAACTGGAGCTGCCAATTGGGAGTTTGGGAATAAGGGAGTAGAAGACCGTTGTGTCCAAGGCGCATGAGTAATACAAAAAAAAGGCAGTCCTTTCAGACTGCCTTTTTAATATGTATCAATGGCCAAAAGCTAATGGCCAATGGCTGACAATTACAGCGTGTGATACGGTTTCAGGATGCCCTTGCCGATCTCCACAGCTTCCTCATTCTTCGGAATGAGGTGGTGGTGACGCTCAGGAAGGGATTTTTCCAAACCTTTGTGCAACATTTCGGGAGTAACCAGCGGTTTCACTGCGAGGAAGCCGCCCAACACGATCATGTTGAACAACTTGGCGATACCCAACTCGTTGGCCTTGTCGGCTGCGGCCACCTGATAGATGTTGATGTCCTTGCGGGTAGGGTGGTTCGTGATGCCGTTCGGGTCGTAAATCAACAGACCGCCAGGTTTCACGGCAGATTCGAATTTGTCCATGGACTGCTGGTTCAAAATGATGGCGGTGTCGAACTGGTTAAGATAAGGGGAGCAGATGCGCTCGTCGCTTAAGATAACCGTGACGTTGGAGGTACCACCACGCATTTCAGGACCGTAGGAAGGAAGCCAGCTGACCTCCTTGTCTTGCATAATGCCGGCGTATGCCAGGATCTTACCCATTGAGAGCACACCTTGACCGCCGAAGCCTGCTATAATTATTTCTTCTGTCATTTCTTTGTGAATTTAAGGTTATTATTTTTTTCTCAATGAGAAGATCGTCTCATTCGGTTGGTCGAATGTGCCGACTCTCTCGATAAATTTAGGATCGAACTTGCCGTCAACCTTCATGTCGCCCAGCGGGAAGTATTTCAAGGTGTTCTCTTCCATCCACTTGTTGGCTTGTACGGGAGTCATCTTCCAACCGGAGTTACAGTTGGAGGTCACTTCCACGAAGGAAACGCCCTTGTTGAGTTTCTGGTTCTCGAAGGCCATGCGGATGGCTTTCTTGCACTTGCGGGCGAGGGCAGGGGTATAGACTGCCTGACGGGTCACGAAATAGGTGCCGGGCAGCTGAGCCAGCATCTCGGTGAGGCGCATGGTGTGTCCCATAATCTTCGGGTCACGGCCGTAAGGACAAGTCACGGTCTCCATACCTTCCAAGGTGGTGGGGGCCATCTGACCGCCAGTCATACCGTAAATACCGTTGTTGATGAAGATCATCGTGATGTTCTCGCCACGGTTGCAGGCATGCATCACCTCGGCGCAACCGATGGAAGCCAAGTCGCCGTCGCCCTGATAGGAGAATACGAAGGTTTCCGGACGGAGACGCTTGATGGCGGAAGCGCACGCAGGTGCACGACCGTGAGCGGCCTCTACGAAGTCCACGTCAAAATAGTTGTAAGCCAGCACGGAGCAGCCGACAGGGGAAATGCCGATCACGTTGTTCTGGATGCCCATCTCTTCGATCACCTCGGCGATGATTCTGTGAACCACACCGTGACCGCAACCTGGGCAATAGTGCATCGTTGCATCCGTGAGAACCGGAGTGCGTTTGTACACTAAGTTTTCGGGTTTAATTATATCTTCTCTTGTCATAATTTCAAATACATTAAATTATTTAACCATTTTTTTCAAAGCATCGACGATCTCGACAGGAGTCGGGATGACACCGCCGTAACGGCCGAAGTGCTCAACCGGAATCTTGCAGTCAACAGCCAGTTTCACGTCTTCGATCATCTGACCGGCGTTCATCTCGACGCTGAGGATCTTCTTCATGCGTCCGCCGATTTCGGCAACTGCCTTGGTCGGGAACGGCCACAGCGTAATAGGACGAACCAAACCGACCTTGATGCCTTCGGCGCGTGCCAGTTCGATGGATTTCATGCAGATACGGGCAGCGGAGCCGTAAGCCACGAACAGATACTCGGCGTCATCGCATTGGATGGCCTCGTAGCGGGCGTCTTCTTCCTCGCATTTTCTGTATTTGGCTTGGATGCGGTCGTTGATGGCCTCCTGCTTGAGCGCTTCGAGTTCAAGAGAAGTCACAATTCTATGTTTGCCGGTGGAACGGTGGCCGGTGGCAGCCCACGGGCAGTTTTCTTCAATGTATTCGTTGGTCCAGCGCGGTTTGTAGTCGTCAACCATCACTTTCTCCATCACCTGGCCGATCACACCGTCAGAGAGGATGGCAACCGGGTTTCTGTATTTGAAAGCCAAGTCAAAACCGAGTTCCACAAAGTCATACATTTCCTGCACGGAGGCGGGAGCCAGCGTGATCAGACGGTAGTCACCATGACCGCCGCCCTTGGTTGTCTGGAAATAGTCGGACTGTGAGGGTTGGATGGTACCCAGACCAGGGCCGCCACGCACCACGTTCACGCACAAGGCGGGAAGCTCGGCGCCAGCGATATAGGACAAACCTTCCTGCATCAGGGAGAAACCGGGGGATGAGGAGGAGGTCATAACGCGCTTGCCGGCAGCAGCGCCAGCATATACCATGTTGATGGATGCTAATTCACTTTCGGCCTGAAGAACAACCATGCCGGTTGTCAGATATGGTCTTTCAGCCATAAGATGCTCGAGCACTTCGCTCTGCGGCGTGATGGGATATCCGAAATAACCGTCGCAACCACAGCGGATAGCAGCCTCAGCAATGGCTTGATTACCCTTCATTAATTTTAATTCTTTTGCCATTTTTACTAAGTTGTTTAGTTGTTAATTTTAATAATGATTCTGATTTGTAAGTTGTGGACGGATTATTCCTTTGCGCGATACACTTCGATGACGCCGTCTGGACAGATTACCGCACAGCTGGCACAGCCGACGCAGGCGTCCTCATTTGTCATCTCCAGGTAATTGTAACCCTTCGCGTTCACATGTTTGGAAAGTCCGATGCACTGGTTGGGACATCCCGTGATACAGACACCGCAACCTTTGCACTTTTCCGTGTCAATGATTAAAGCTCCTTTAAATGCCATAATTTTGTGATTTAACTAGTTATTAATTATGTTGTTGTTTGTTGTAGATACTTTTATATAAAGTTTGCAAATGTACGATTTTTTTTGCAATTGCGCAATAGATTCATAATTTCAAAAAAAATATTAAATGAAGGCAGGGATTCAAAAAAAAGTGTATTTTTGCAGCCGTTAACTGATGGGGCATTAGCTCAGTTGGCTAGAGTGTCTGACTGGCAGTCAGGAGGTCACGGGTCCGACTCCCGTATGCTCCACAAAAACAAACGCTTACTTTACCAGGTGAGCGTTTTTTTTGTATCTTTGAGGCATCTTTTTAAACTTGTACAGCCAAGTGTTATCAATGTTAATTATTTGTTTCTTATGAAAAAAACGATACTTTTTCTGCTGCTCCTTGTCGCCATAGCGGGATCACTGCGCGCCCAACGCGTCTATTCCACCAACTACAAATCCGAAGCCGATGTGAAAGTTTATGTGACCGAATACCGCTCCGAAGCGGATATCATCGTCTATAAGACCAAGTACAAATCGGATGCCACCGACAATAAGGGTATATGGTATTTCACGGAATACAAGAGCGAAGCCAAAAAAATCATCTATTTCACCGACTACCGTTCCGAGGCGGACATCAAGGTGTATTTCACCCAATACAAGAGTGAGGCGGGGTGGAAGAACAAATCGAAACAGCACCTCTTGTACTAACGGAGACAGACATAAAAAAAACACCTGCCTTGCAGGTGTTTTTTCATTTGTGGGAACTACTAGATTCGAACTAGTGACCCCCTGCTTGTAAGGCAGGTGCTCTGAACCAGCTGAGCTAAGCTCCCTTTGCTCTAAAGCGCTGCAAAGATAGTTTTTTTTCTTAATACTACACAGTTTGCGGGCATTTTTTTGTAAATATTTGAAAACTATTGCATTACAATTGAATTCCAGCACAAATATTTACAAATTGAGGATGTTTTCCTTCTTTGTTTTGGAAGAAATTCTGTATGGAATAGCGATAGTTGACTCCCAGTAATATCGGACCAAGCTTGAAATCAAAACCGCCAGTGACAAACACCTGATTGGTGTTCAAGGACTTCTTGTTGTATCCGATGCTGTTGTCCGCAATCTTCACCAACGGCTGATAGATAATACCGGCATGCGGAAGGAATGTGACCGCCTTGCTAACAGGCACATTTCCAACCACTTTAACGGGAATTTGCAGATAATGAGTGGTGGCACTCTGGTCATGGAAAAGCGTTGTCGTGTCCGTGATATAATAATCGTACACTCCCTTCAGGAAGGTGTAACCGAAACCGACTTCGCCAAAAACATAGCGGCCGGCACGGAAGAAAACGCCGAAATCGGCATTCCCGGAACCGCTTAAAAAGTCTCCGTTAACGGAGTATTCACGGACGGTTGGAAAACTAGTCCCGATTTTGACGCCATATTGGTACCACTTGTCTTGGGCGTTGGCCATAAGCACCATGACGGTCAAAAGGGCAAACAACAGAATTCTTTTCATATTACAGGTTCTTTGGTGAGTCGTTATCAGGTCCTTTTTCTTTGTTTTTTTCTTTTGCGGGGTCGTTCTGGGTGTTGAACTGGTTCATGGTACGCTGCAGTCCTGCGGTGGCAAACGACAGGCACGCTTCGGCGGCTTTCTCTATGCACGGTTCCACGAGTTTCAGTTCCTCGCTGTCAAAACGCCCCAAAACATAGTCAACTTGATACCCCTGGGCGAAGTTCTTGCCAATTCCGCAACGCAACCGCGGGAAGTTGGCGTGTCCCAGCATCTCGATAATGTTGTTCAGGCCGTTATGCGAACCGCCACCGCCCTTGGGTTTGATCTTGAAACTGCCCACCGGCAAATCCAAATCGTCGCAAACCACCATGCAGTGGTCAGCGGGCGCATCCTCGGCAGTGAGCCAATACTTAACCGCTTTGCCACTCAAATTCATATAGGTGGTGGGCATCAGCATTACCAGCGTGCGGCCCTTGTACATGGCGCGTGCCACATACGCCAACTTGTCCACCTTGAACTCCGCACCCAACTTCTTGGCCAAGGCGTTCACCACCTCAAAGCCGTAGTTGTGGCGCGTGCCGGCATATTTCTGCTCGGCATTGCCCAATCCCACAATCAGATATTTCTTGTCATTCATCTTTTGCCTCCTCCATTTCAGTTTCTTCCGTCATATTGACGAAAAAGGTGAAATTCACTTTCCCGTAGTTGCGGTGCTCATAAAACTTCGGATGCGCGGAAAAATCGTGATACTTCGAGTGTTCCATCACCAACCAGCCATCCGGGTTCAGCAGTCCGTTGTTGAACACATTGTCAATGATTTTCTCGATGCCTTCCATCTCGTAAGGCGGGTCTGCAAAGATGATGTCAAACTTCTGCCGGCAGGCGGCCGTGTAGGCGAAAGCATCCTGACGGATAACCGCAACATTCTGATATTGAAGTTTTTCGATGGTCTTCTTGATAAAGTTGGTGCAACGCTGGTCCGAGTCAACCGCAATGACGGATACGGCACCGCGCGAGGCGAACTCGTAGGAGAGGTTTCCGGTTCCGGAAAACAGGTCCAACACCTTCACCCGGTCGAAATAGAAATAGTTGTTCAGAATGTTGAACAGACTCTCCTTGCCCATGTCGGTCGTGGGCCGCACAGGAAGATTGTCTGGCGCGATAATCTGCCTGCCTCTGTTCTTGCCGCTGATGATTCTCATATCCTATAATAAAACAACCTTCTCGTGATACTTCATCAGGAGGTCGTTAAGTTTCTTGTTGGGTTTGTTGAAATAATGCACGAAAAGAGTGGGGGTGTTCATCACAAACTGCTGCATGCAGTTCAAGGTGTAATACAAAACATCCACATTCTCCGTACGGGTGAGGCGGTTCACAAAGGATGGCTCGCCGCCGTGTGTGGCTATAACATCCACATAGTGGTCATTGACGGACAACAGCATGGCCTCGGACTCGCCCTTCTCACACAGGAAACGGTAAAGCAGCGTACCCTCGCTGATAAAGTGCGGGATGCACGGAAGATGGTTTATGGTGTCATACTCGTTCTGGGTAAGAAAGTATAGCGAGCGGTAATGCCCCAGTTGGTCGCTGAAATGCTGGCCGTAATGGGTGATGTCGAACTGCATGTTCAGATAATCCTTCGCTTTGGCCTCGTCATAAATCACATCCGGCACCAACATGGGCACATGCGTGCCCACGATAATGTCAATGGGTTGCGGGGGCGCGGTCTCCATGCCGAAAAACTCCGGCGCCTTGGTGGTAAGCAGAACATTCTCACCCGCCGGAACATCATGGCGTTCCATCTTCCCGTTATCGTTCACTTTAAAAAGTGAAAATCCATTCGGGGTCAGCCGAATGGATTTTTTATAGTAATTGGATAATGTCGTGTCCATAGATTACTCCCAACTGCCTGCTGTGCTGGCTTCGGTGAGAGAACCCATGTAAAGGTCACCATACTGGGCTTTGTACTGGTCTTCCTCCGCCAGGTTGTTATAGAAAATCTTGTTCCAGAATTTGGTAAACACACCAGCGTTTTCCGGTGTAATACTGCGGTCCATGTTCACAAGAATCTGGTCTTCGGAGACATCAATTCTGTAAACCGGGATCTCGTAAGTTTTGGAAGCGATGGAACCTGTTTGGATTTCATACTTCTGCTTGTCGCTATACGGGATATACTGGAAGTTCTTGTAGTTCTCCTTGGTCAAATTGGGATCCAGTTCCAGCATCTTGTCGATGGCGGGGATCTTCACCACTTTCTTCTGGATGAGACCGAGTTTGAAGGCCTGCTCCTGACTCATGGTGTCGGGGAAGTTACCTACGGTCTTCTCCACTTCCACCTGACCGTTCTTGACGAAATCTACCAGACTGTCAATGTCGGAAGCGTATTTCTTATAGACGTTTTTGTAGATGGTCTGCGCGCAACGGATGGTTTTGAGGTTCGTCACGTTGGCAGCTTTGCGGTCCTCGTAGGTTTGTCTGAACTTTTCGGGGCGCATGATGCTTCGTGCGGCGAAGATAGCCAGGATAACGACGAGGATTACCAAAAGGGTACTGATTAAGGTTCTGGTTTTCATAACTTTTATATGTTTTTATTTCTTAATTATCACGCTAAAAATAAGCAGGCAAAAGTAGTAAAAAAAAAGATTGGTTGCGCATAGTTTGAAAAAAAAACTGCAACGCAACCGCTCAGAATGTGATACGGTGGATACCCGGTTCATACTTAGCCTCCACCAACTGCCTGATTCGCTGATAGTCACCGGGATTTTTCACAAAATCCAGTTTGGCCGTCTCCACCAACAGGATCGGGATCTGCGTCTGCTGCTTGAAATATCCTATATAACTGTCCTGTATGCTGTTAAGATATTCTGCCGTGATGTCTTTCTCGTACTCGCGTCCGCGCATGGCAATGTTGCGCAGCAGGTGCTCCGCATCATTATATAAATATAGGATGAGTTTCGGTTTGGGCAAAAATGAAGATATGGTGTCAAAAACATTCTTGTACAAATTGTACTCATCGGCAAGGAGGTTGTTCTTGGAGAAAATGATGCACTTGTCGATGAAATAGTCGCCGATGACAAAATCCTTGAACATGTCGCGGGCTGTCAGCAGGTTGCGGAGTTGCTGGTAACGGTCCATGAGGAAGGTCATCTCCACAGGGAATGCATAATGCACGGGGTCCTTATAAAATTTGGGCAGGAAGGGGTTGTCGGCGAATCGCTCCAGCACCAGCTCGGCGTTGTAATCCTCCGCCAGCATCTTGGTGAGGGTGGTCTTGCCGGCTCCGATGCAACCTTCCACCACTATATAACTATATGGTACATTCCCTTTCGGTTCAGTACGGGTGGGCGCATTTTCAGGGAAAGGGATGCCACCCAACAGGTCCAGTTCCTCCAATTGCTTCTTCACAAACTCGCGTTCAAGGATACGCGGGTGGGGGAGTGTAAGTCGCTCATCCTGATATGTTTGATGATCGTAATCCAAAATGTCCAAGTCTATCGTGCGGTTGTGATACTCCGGTTGTCCGTCACTCCACCGGGTCTTTTCCGTGCGCCCGAGCTCACGCTCTATGCGTTGGAGCTCGTCCAGCAGCGCCAACGGTTCCAGCTCCGTGCCGACGACGATAACCTGATTGATGAACGCGGGCGCCTCGAACCCCCATGCTTCCGTTTCCAATTCCGAGGAGGTGTCCAGTATTTCGCCCACGCGCTCCGCAATCAACCGGCGGGCCTCCGCCAAATAGGCGGCCCTGTCGCCAAGATTGCTTCCCATGCCGATAATCGCCCTTTTCATTTTCATGCCGCAAAGATAAAAAAAAGATGCTTTGAAAAAGCACCTTTAATTGTTGATGAGTAAAATCTGCTTGCCATATACGCTCGCAATCATTTCCATTGACCTTGAGTAGTTCAGGATGTTACTGATGATGCGACGGGACGGCCTTTCTTTTTTCACAGATTTCCTCGCTAAAGAGGTAGAGGTTTTCTCCATGCAATGTGGTTTACGTTAATATTTCATTGAACGATATTGTAACGCAACTACACGGGGAAATATTTTACCACCTGAATATTTTTTTTCAAAAAAAATTGAAATATTCTTATTTTAGAATATAACTACTTCTTAAACAAGAAGTAAACCGCCAGTATCAAAAGCGCAAAACCGATCAGATGATTCACCCGGAGCGGCTGGTCCTTGAAAAAAACAAGCATGAAAATGGTAAAAACCGTCAATGACACCGCCTCTTGGATGACTTTTAACTGCCAAATGTTAAAGGGGCCACCATTCCCGATGAAACCAATACGGTTGGCAGGTACCTGACAGCAATACTCAAACAAGGCAATGCCCCAACTGAACAGAATCACCAGGGGGAGGGACAATTTGGAAAACCAGGACACACTTTGCAGTTTCAGGTGACTGTACCACGCCAAAGTCATGAACACATTGGAGCAGAGTAGGAGCGCAACACTATATAAACCTCTCATATACAAATTATTAATTAAAAATTCGATATAGATTTAAAGCGCTGCAAAAATAGAAAAGATATGCGAACAGGAATATCCTCACGAGAATTCAATTTTTGACTGCACTTTTATATCCGACCACGAAAATTGAAATATCTAATTCCAGACCAAAATCAATAATAGGGTATAAGCATTAAACCTATTGTCTCAGACTAATCATTTGGTGGCACAACGCCACCCTGGTCACCTTATCCAAATGTTATATTTACAAAAGTAAAACGCAAATAATATATTTTTTACAATCGTAAAATGTCACCACATGTGTTTACATTTATACCGAATCGACTATATTTGTGGTTACGGATGTAAAGCGGAGTTGTTTTATTTGTAAACTATGTGTTACTTATATGCAGTGTTGGATGCGCGAAATCGGCCACCTAAAGACTAAATACTTATTAAACCCGTTTGTAGCCTGTAGGTATATTTTGTCTATTAATAAATATTTTTTATTTATTTGAAAACCAATATATTTATACTTTATATTTATAGTATTACTTTATATATTGGTGTATTTTAACTAACAATTCTTAAAAATTGAGTTGTTATTATCAAACAACTTGTATATTAATAATTTAATTAATCTACCTAAAGTAAAATACAGGAATTTATAAACATTCTCGCCGAACATATATCAGACTGTATTATTTTTGCCAACTGTAAAAAACGAGGCGTACTGTCTGTCGTTTTCTAATTTGATTTTTGAATTTATAAAATTTATTTTTGTAATATGGTTGAGAGAATTAAACAAGTAATGGATTATGAACAAATGTCACCAACGGCATTTGCAGACAAGATTAATGTCAACCGATCAAGTTTGACACACATATTTTCAGGGCGTAATCAACCGAGTTTGGATATTGCCAAGAAGATATTGATTGCCTTTCCGGAGATCAGTACTGAATGGCTGATTATGGGTATGGGAGAAATGTTGCAACCGGTTGCGGCGGAACCAGAGAAACCTATCACCAAGACGGTGGACAACATGCAGCAGACGGATTTGTTTTCTGGGACCGAAGACGCCTATGTGGAACCCACGCCAGAAGTTCAAGACGAGCAACCCGTAGAGGAAACCCCTGTGATCCCACCTGAAGAAGAACCCGTTATGAAGCCAACAAGCAAAGAGGTGGAGAAAGACTCTCCAACAGAAGAGCAGGTGGAGGAACCTGCCGTGACGGTGGCGGAACCACAACCCAAAAACGAAATCGTCACCCGTCCGAACCGCGGGAGGTCGCGTGTGTCAGATTCGCGTATTTCGGTCGCCAGTCCAAGGCGTGAGCGAATATCCAATTCTCAGGACGATAAAAAACTGGTGAAAATCGTGTTTTTCTACGAGGATAGAAGCTTTGAGGAGTATTATCCGAGATAAAAAAAAGGCGACCACAAGGTCGCCTTTTTCATTTTCAGTTATACTAACTGTTAGTACTTGTAAAAACCTTCGCCGGTTTTGCGTCCGAGCAGGCCGGCGCGCACCATCTTGCGCAACAGCGGGTGCGGACGGTATTTCGGATCGCCGAACTCGTTGTAGAGCACTTCCATGATGGCGAGGTTCACATCGTTGCCAATCAGGTCGGCCAGTGCGAGCGGGCCCATCGGGTGGTTGGCACCCAACATCATGCACTTGTCGATATCTTCAGCGGAAGCGATTCCGTCGGCCAAGATACCCACTGCCTCATTGATCATCGGGATGAGGATGCGGTTCACCACGAAACCAGGAGCTTCATTCACCAGCACCGGGGTCTTGCCAATGGAACTTGCCAACTCCACAATGCAGTTGCACACCTCTTCAGAGGTTTTCTGTCCTTTGATCACCTCCACCAGAGCCATACGGTCGGCGGGATTGAAGAAGTGCATGCCGATGAATTTGTCGGGACGGCTCGTGCAAGCGGCAATCTCGGTGATGGACAATGAAGAAGAGTTGGTGGCGAAGACAGTCTCCGGCTTGCAGATCTTGTCAAGTTCGGTGAACACATCTTTCTTGAGCTGCATGTTCTCCACCGCAGCCTCAATGACGAGGTCAGCGTCCGCAAAAGTTGCGTAATCCGTGGTGGTGGTAATGTTGGCGAGGATAGCGTCAACAGCTTCCTGTGTGAGTTTGCCTTTCTCTACCAATTTGCCATAACCTTTGGCAAATGAGCCCATGGCCTTGTCCAAGCTCTCCTGGGTTCTACTTTTCATAACGACCGGCATCTTGGCGGCGAATGCCTTCACAATGCCCTTGGCCATCGTACCTGTTCCGATAACACAAATTTTCATATCTCGAATTTTTTAAAGTGTATAATTAATAAATAAGTCAAAGTTCATAGTTCATAGTTCATAGCTCATTGGTTCTTAAACTCCGGTTTTGCCTTGTTCAAGAACGCCGACATGCCCTCTTTCTGGTCCTTCGTAGCGAAGCACTTGCCAAACATCCTGTTCTCGAAAGCGATGGCGTCGTCAGCGGCCAAGTCGTACTCCTCATTGATGCACTCTTTGGCGTATCGGATGGCGATAGGCGCGTTGGGCAGCATGCGGTTGGCGAGGTTCATAGCCTCTTCCATCAGTTGCTCCGGCTCATAAATGGCGTTCACCAGGCCTATGCGCAGGGCTTCATCCGCACGTATGGGGCGGCCTGTGAATATCAGTTCCTTGGCCATGCCCATACCCACGAGTTTGGCCAGACGATAAGTGCCTGAGAAACCCGGGATGATGCCCAGTCCGACCTCCGGCTGTCCGAATTTGGCCTTGTTGGACGCGATACGGATATCGCAAGCCATGGCCAGCTCGCATCCGCCACCCAGCGCAAAACCGTTCACGGCGGCAATCACCGGAATAGGCAGCGTCTCGATTTTGCGGAACACCTGCGCTCCTAATTTGCCAAACACTTCGCCTTCGGCTTCGTTCAAATTGGCCATTTCCGAAATGTCGGCACCGGCCACAAACGACTTCTCTCCATCACCCGTGATGATGAGCACACGGATATCTTGACCAATATTCGTAATAAAATCATCCAATTCCTTCAAAATCGTGGAATTGAGCGCATTAAGGGACTTGGGGGCGGAAATGGCCAGCGTGCAAACCGCACCTGTGTTTTGTATCTTTAAAAAGTTGTATTCCATATAGGTATGTATTTTCTAAAACGATTGCAAAAATACAAATTTATTTCTGTTGCTGAACAAATTTGTCCAGTTCTTTCTTGTTGCTGTCAAACTCGAAAACCGAATGCAACAGATAGTATTGGTTCTGATCCACGCAACGGAAATAGGCGGTTTTAGCGAAGTCCAGACGGGTGTTGTCAAACTCAAACAGCTGGCAAATCCGGCTGATCTGGTTTACCGTCAGTAGGTTGTTGGATGCCACCTGCTTAGCGGTGGAAAGCTTGGTATTTTCAAAATCCTCGCTTTTAATCACGGACAAAGCCCGTTGGAAATCAATCTCGTTCATAGCAATGGGCCCGGGTGCGGGTGCGGGTGTTGGAACCGGCATGGGCTGGTGCATATCGTGATTATGAGGATGTTCCCCATGTTGGTGTGGATCAGGTTGGCCATGGCGTTGTGTTGGAACAGAAACGGCTCTCTGAAAAGAAACCACATGTTCGGGACGCGGAATGCCACGGTATGAGGTGAATCCATATAAATGTCGTTGATTTTCAATGCGATACACATTGTTGGATTGGTCAATAAAAACATATTGTCCGAATGTGATGTGCTCATTGTTGTCCATCTCAACTCGCAGATAGTGCTCACCTGCCGGAACTCGCTCGATTCTGATGGAGCGGGTGGATGTTTCATTTTGTTGAACATCATCAATAAAGACCCAGAATGACTGCTGGTCGGAAACAACCGTTATCGGGGTAGTAGCACTTGGCATTCCGGGACGGCCGGGCTTTTGTGCGTAGGAGTTTTGGGCAAAGCAGTTAAACAAAATTGTCAACACAAGACAGAGTAGTGCAAAAGAAAAATGTTTTTTCATAATGAATGTATTATTTTATTAATGTATTATTTTATTAATGTGTACGGTATATATAGTGGCCGCAAATATACATTTTTCCCATGAAACATTACAAATACGGATGTTTTTGTTGAAAAAACACATTTTCAATCCTGTTAAAAACAATAAAAAGTGTATTTTTGCATCTTTCATTAAGTTAAACAACAAATGGAAGCATTAAAACACGAATGTGGAATAGCCATGGTTCGTCTATTGAAGCCGTTGGCATTCTACGAAAACAAATATGGCGACAGCCACTATGCCCTGGGCAAACTCTACTTGATGATGGAGAAACAGCACAACAGGGGTCAGGAAGGTGCCGGTGTCGCCTGCGTCAATATCCACCAAACCCCGGGACATGAATACATGTACCGCGAGAAAGCGGAAGGGAAGGACGCCATCACCAAGGTGTTCGACACCATTCACCGCCAAATATCAACCCCTGATCCTGATGACCCATGCGCAGGTCCCGCCTTCTCCGGCGAACTGTACATGGGTCATCTTCGTTATTCCACCACAGGAAAAGGAGGGCTGAAATTCGTGCACCCGTTTCTTCGCCGCAACAACTGGCGGGCGAAAAACCTGTGCCTGTGCGGCAATTTCAATATGACCAACATAGAGGAGGTATTCAACTACCTCACTTCCAAAGGGCAATATCCGAGGGTTTACAGCGACACCTACATCCTGCTCGAACTGATGGGGCACCGCCTCGACCGCGAGGTGGAACGCTGCTATCAGGAGGCGTTATCATTGGGACTGGAGGAGCAACAGGTAACAGAATACATTGATAATCATGTGGATATGGTTCCCGTCCTGAAAACCACCTTGACCCATTTTGACGGCGGTTATGTGATGTGCGGCATGACCGGCAGCGGAGAGATGTTCGCCATGCGCGATCCCTGGGGAATACGCCCCGCCTTCTATTATCAGGATGAGGAGATTTGCGCCATCACCAGCGAGCGCCCCGTATTGCAAACCGCCTTTGACCAGCGTCAGGAAAGCATTCGGGAACTGTTGCCCGGTCAAGCCATCATTATCAACCGGAAGGGTGAAATACGGTTGGAACAAGTGTTCCCTGCCGAAAAATATTCCGCATGCTCTTTCGAGCGGATTTATTTCAGCCGAGGCAACGACAGCGATATTCACCAAGAACGCAAGAAATTGGGTTTCCAACTCCGTGATTCCATACTGAAAGCCATAGACGGCGATGTGGAGCATACCGTCTTTTCCTATATTCCCAACACAGCGGAAGTGGCCTACCACGGCATGGTGGAGGGCATCCGTACGGTTTCGCCAAATGTGCGGGCCGAAAAGGTGGTGTGGAAAGACATCAAACTCCGCACTTTTATCACGGAAGGCAGCACCCGCAACGACTTGGCGGCGCATGTCTATGACATCACCTTCAACTCCATCCGGCCTGACATTGACAATCTGGTGGTCATTGACGACAGCATTGTGCGAGGAACGACCATGCGAGAGAGCATCTTAAAAATATTAGGCCGACTGCATCCCAAGAAGATCGTGGTGGTCAGCTCGGCCCCGCAAATCCGCTATCCCGACTTTTACGGTATCGATATGGGCCGCATTGAGGAGTTTATCGCCTTCCAAGCGGCCATTTCCCTGCTGATGGAACGGGGGGCGCATCATTTGGTGGAGCAGGTGTATGAAGACTGCCTGCAAAATCATGAGAATGCGCTCCGTCAACTGTACGAGCCCTTTACGGCGGAAGAACTGAATGAAAAAATGGTCGAACTGCTGAGACCTTCTGAGGTACATTGTCCGATAGAACTGGTCTTCCAGTCACTGGAAGGCCTGCATCAGGCAATACCCAACCATCCCGGCGACTGGTATTTTTCGGGACATTATCCCACAAAAGGAGGGGCCCGTCTCGCTTGCCGGAGTTTTGTGGATTGGTACGAGAAGAAAGGAAAACAATTATGCAATAAACAATAGAAAAAAAATATCTGGATATGAAACGCTATATTTTTGTGACGGGAGGCGTGGTTTCCTCACTGGGAAAAGGCATTATTTCGGCCAGCATTGGAAAATTGCTGCAGTCACGCGGATACTCCATCACCATTCAAAAATTCGACCCGTATATCAACATCGATCCTGGTACGCTGAACCCCTACGAGCATGGGGAGTGCTATGTGACCGTGGACGGTATGGAAACCGACCTGGATTTGGGCCATTACGAGCGATTCACGGGCATACGGACCACCCGCGACAATTCCATCACCACTGGTAGAATTTACAAGACGGTCATTGACAAGGAGCGTCACGGCGACTATCTGGGCAAAACCATCCAGGTGGTGCCCCATATCACCGATGAGATCAAGCGCCGGATGCTGCGCGAGGATGGGGAAGATGTCGATTTCGTGATCTCGGAAATCGGCGGTACCATTGGCGACATTGAGTCGGCTCCGTTTTTGGAGGCCATCCGCCAATTGAAATGGGAACTGGGGAATCGTGCCGTAAGCATCCACCTCACCTATGTGCCCTATCTGAAAGCCGCGGATGAGTTGAAAACAAAGCCCACCCAGCACTCCGTAAAAGAGATGCAAGGGGCTGGTATCCAACCCGATGTGCTCGTCCTGCGCACAGAAAAGCACCTCTCCGACAGTATCCGTCAGAAAGTGGCCTCCTTCTGCAATGTGGACTTGGAGTGCGTGGTCCAGAGCGAAGACCTGCCCAGCATTTACGAAGTGCCGGTCAACATGCAGCGCCAGGGACTGGATGCCGCCATTCTGCGCAAGTTCGGTGTACCGGTGGGCGAAACTCCCGACATGAAGGCATGGCACCATTTTCTGGAACTCCAGCAGACCGCCCAAAAAGAGGTTCGTGTGGGGTTAGTGGGGAAATACGACCTTCAAGACGCATACAAGAGCATCCGCGAGAGCCTCCACTTGGCCGGCACTTACAATCATGTTAAGGTGAAGATAGAGTTCATCAACAGCGAGAACATCACCGAAGATAATGTGGCCTCCAAACTTGCCAATGTGGCCGGCGTACTGGTTTGCCCGGGCTTCGGCCAGCGCGGCATTGAGGGCAAAATCACCGCTGTGAAGTTTGCGCGGACTCACAACCTTCCGATTTTCGGCATCTGCCTGGGCATGCAGATGATGGTCATCGAATTCGCACGCAATGTGTTAAAATACAATGACGCCAATTCCGCAGAAATGGATGCGAACACCCCGCACAATGTGATAGACCTGATGGAAGAGCAGAAATCCGTGACCAACATGGGCGGCACCATGCGGCTTGGCGCGTACGACTGCACACTCCTCAAAGGCAGCAAGGTTGCAGAAATCTATAAAACACTGGAGATCAGCGAACGCCACCGCCACCGTTATGAGTTCAACAACCGATACAAAGAGGAATATGAGAAGAACGGAATGCAATGTGTGGGCGTGAATCCCGATAACGGATTGGTGGAGATTGTGGAGATTCCCGAACACCGCTGGTTTATTGGGACACAATTCCATCCCGAATACTCCAGCACCGTTCTGCATCCCCATCCGTTGTTTATGAGTTTTGTTAAAGAAATAGCAGGATAATTGTATTTTTGCATTTGTTTTTAAAATCCGAGAAATGGAGTATTTCATACAGAATATCACAATAGTCAATGAAGGCAAAACCGTTGCGGGAAGCGTCTTGATCTCCGATGGCAAAATTGCCAAAATCGTGCCTGAAGGGGAGGTTTTTGACGCAAAAAACGCCACCCTGATCGATGGCCGTGGAAAATATCTGATTCCGGGCGTTATTGACGAGCATGTGCACTTCCGCGAGCCGGGCATGACGGCGAAAGCAGACATTTCCAGCGAAAGCCGCGCTGCCGTCGCCGGCGGTGTGACCTCCGTCATGGAGATGCCCAACACGATTCCGCAAACCACCACCCAGGCGCTTTTGCAAGACAAGTTTGATCTTGCGGCCGGGAAATCGCTCGCCAACTACTCCTTCTATCTGGGTGCCACCAACGACAACCTGAAGGAAATTATGGCCACTGACCCCGCTAAAGTATGCGGTATCAAACTGTTCATGGGTTCCAGCACTGGCAATATGTTGGTGGACCAGGATTCCGCATTGGAAACCCTCTTCAAAGAGTCGCCCTGCATCATCGCAGCCCATTGCGAGGATGAGGAGATTATTCGGAATAACACACAGCAATACAAGAAGTTGGTAGAAGAGGGTAGGGCACTGCCAACCGCGAATCTGCATCCTTTGGTGCGCACGGCGGAAGCCTGCTACCGTTCCTCCGCCAAGGCCGTGGAACTGGCCGTCAAAACAGGCGCGCGCCTGCATGTCATGCACATCTCCACCCAACAGGAGCTCTCCTTGTTCAGAAACGATATATCCTTGCAAGACAAGAAGATAACAGCGGAGACCTGTCCCCATTATCTGATTTTTGACGATAACGATTACGACAAATTTGGGTTCGCCATCAAGTGCAATCCGGCCATCAAGACGGCGACAGACAAGCATGCGCTACGAGAGGCCTTGCATAGCGGATTGATTGACACCATCGGCTCCGACCACGCCCCGCATCTTATACCGGAGAAATTCACCGACGACTACTTCACCGCCAAATCCGGTTTTCCTTCCATACAGCACACCCTGACCATGATGATGGAACTGGGCGTGGACTTGGCACAACTCGTGACGCTGATGTGCCACAACCCGGCCATCTTGTATCAGATTGACCGTCGCGGCTTCATCCGGGAGGGCTATCACGCCGACTTGGTCATCGTGGACCTGCACTCCGAGCATCAGATTGCTCCGGAGGAACTCTTGTACAAATGCGTTTGGACGCCCTATCTGGGCCAATCTGTGCACACCAAAGTAACGCACACTTTTGTCAACGGCAATCTGGTGTTCGAGAACGGGGAGATTCACGATGAGTGCCGCGGCGAAAGGTTGGTATTCAACCGTAATTAACGGAATATCAATTATTAACGCTTATCGGCGCGCGACTTGATATGCTTCTTATCAAGCCATAAGCCATACACTTCGCTGACATTGCCGGCGGTGATAAACGCTTTGATCTCATTTTGATTAATGTACGCCATCAGTTGCACGAACTCGTCCTTGGTCAGCAAACTTTCCAGTTCGATGGATTTCTCATTGGTATAACCACCCGTCACTTCGTACAGCGTGCAGCCGCGCACCAATTCGTCGATGATGTAACGGCGGATGCGGTCGTAATCTTTGGAGACGATGCACACACGCTTCTTGTTGTTGAGGCCCGCGGTGAAATAGTCCACCACCAAACCGTTGATCCAAGTGCCAATAAGACCGATAACCACCATGTGGAAGGGGTTAATGGCGAAGGCGGTGCAGCAGATGATGGCACCCGCCACAGAAACGGACGCGCCTATATCAAAATGCAAGTATTTGTTGACAATCTTGGCCAAGATGTCCAAACCTCCTGTAGAGGCGTTGATCTTGAAAAGCACGGCTTGGGCGGCGCTCAGCAAGAGCACAAAACAACAGAGGTCAAACCAGATATCGCCCATAATGGATGGGACAGCGGCATCGGGTTGGATGAAACGCTCGTAGGGGAAGTAGGTTTCCAGCACACGCATCATCGGACCCAGAATCAGGGCCGTGTAAACGGTTTTGATGCCAAACTCCTTGCCAATCAGGAAGTACGCGAGAATCAGCAAGATGGCATTAACCACGAAAATAACCGTTGAAACAGGCAGTGCCACGCCGAAGAGGCTTTGGGACACTCCACTGATAACGATGGAGAGACCGGAGATGGTGCCGATAATCAGTTTGCTCGGAACCAGAAAGTAATAAACGGCGCAAGCGGTAATCATCATACCGATTGTCATAATCAGCAATTCAACCCAGAACTTCTTGGTTTTGAGGATATTTAAAATATTTTTCATGTTAGAAGACAATTAGTGTTTGAAGTGTTTTTTTTTTAGCGTGCAAAGATAGTATTATTTTTGCTGGCCCCTTTTCGTATTTTTGCGTCATTATTGTAAAAACAGGTAAATGCAGGCACAGCAATTCTGGACGAAGGCATATCAGCGCAATATCGGCAAGATGATCGGAATGAACTTCCGCTATGTGGGCGACCGTGCCATTGCCGAAGACCTTGCGCACGACGCTTTTCTCAAGGCCATTGAGAAATCGAAAAACTACCGTCATTTGGGCAGTTTTGAGGGGTGGTTAATGCGTGTGAATCTGAATAACACACTGGATTATATGCGTCGGCAACCGCAATTCTTGTCGTTTGACAATATGGATGTGATGGAGGCACCCCAAGAGATAGAAGAGTCACATTATGACAATTTCAGCGAATCCGACATTCTGGATGCCATTGCCCAGCTGCCTAACAAACACCGCATGGTATTCAACTTGCATGTCTTCGAGAACCAGAAGCACACCAAAATTGCCGAAACCCTGCAAATAGGGGAGCGCAGTTCCAAGCGTTATCTTGCAGAAGCAAGGGTTAGGTTGCAGCAGTTATTGAAAGACAAACAACAACATAAAAAATTGGGCATTATGATTCTATTATCTTTGATTTCAATACGGGGGCATGCCGTGGATCGTCTTTGCCGCGCCAAACTGAAGCATTTGTCCTTGACGCCGACGGGATCGTCCCCGCTGACGGCATTCCAATGGACCACCGCGCCACAACCTTCCTCGTGGCTGGTTCTTTCCGCCGCCCAAGGTCCAGTGGCGGCAGGCGTCACGGGTGTTGGCGTAGCCGCCGCTGTGGCTGGGTCTGTGGCTATATGGCAAGCCCAGCCCTCGGAGCCCACCTCTCCACGCATCCCGGAATCTGCTATTGACACGATTGAAACACCCTTGATGGTATCTCCGCAAAACACAGATACCATTGTATGTGTAGAGACAACGCGCATATCGTCCCTACAGGATAACGAATCCGCTGTTTCCCCTGAACAAAACAATCCGTCCACCGAACAACAAACGCAATGCCCAGCCCCGACTCAGTCCGAAACACGCCAGACCGTACATTCTGCGCCCAAATCAAATCATGGCCTAAAAATATTCCGGCGCAATGGCTACTGCGGTCTGCAAGACGAAGAAGGGAACATTATCGTGTATCCGAAATACTCCGATATCGGACCGTTTGACAAGTACAGGAGCGGCTGGGCAATGGTGGACCTGTTCGGATTCAAGGGTTTTATCGACAGCAATGGGCGGGAGGTCGTACACCCCCAATACGATGAAATCGGCACATTCGGTTACTATATGGATGGAAGGGCATGGGTGCGCAAAGGGAATTTATACGGTTTGATTGACCTGACCGGACGGGAGGTGGTGCCCGTAACGCACAAACTAAAAGAATTGATTCAACATTAACATTCAGCGCTTATTTATGTTTTTAAATCATACACCAATGAAAAAAATAGCATTAACCTGCATTATCATTTTGGCAATCAGTATTTTGCATGCACAATCAAACGGCAATTCCGATATGGATGTCACAGCCGTGGATATTGATTTGCCAGGTAACATCATCATAAAGCAATCCACCGGAACTCAAATGTGGAGCGTAAAAGCAAACAACCATAATTACTCACAGTATGTCCACGCTGAAGTCGTAGATGGAAAACTTCATCTCTATCTGGACGACTCTGCACCGCAAGTGAATATGGGCATCCAGGTGGAGATACAGCTTCCTGTTCTGAAGGAACTTTCTTTGCACGGCACAAGCGATGTGCTTATTGCCACTCGCAATGAGCCACAATTGAGTGTCCTGAATTATGGCACAGGTAATTGTAATTTAACAGCGTTGAATATTGGAAAATTCTTGGAATTGCATAACAATGGAACAGGCACTATCAAGATTGTGGAACGGCTTGACATGGAAACTGGCGAAAGTATCCCTTTCATCGTCCCCGTAGTCAGCACCGAATCCCTGCTCCTTCACAATTCGGGTACTGGAAACATCTCCCTTGAAGCCTGTTCGGCCAACTCTATCGTGTTGAACAATCAGGGAACGGGCGATGTGTTTGCAAACCTGCTGAACACCGCCACCGGAACCATGACCGTGCAAAACAAGGGCACTGGCAAAATCAATCTTCTCAACCTGAATGCGAAGCTGATGGAATTGAAAAACATAGGAACGGGCGATGTGTTTCTGAACGGCAAAGCAGAAACTCTTAGATTGTTTTGCGTTGGATTTGGAGATATAATGGCTCAATCCTTGGTGACGAAGACAGCACATATCACGCATAGTGGCGCTGGCCAAATTAAAGCCAATGTCACGGATACCGCATATATCTCAGATTCGTACTTCTCAAACTATAGCGAGGTAGGGAAGGTGGAGGTCACGGGCGGTGGCAAAGTGGTACGGGAATAACGCCTTGCCGACAAAGCAAGTGACTTGGGTACCGAAGATGTACCTATGGAAACAACCCATTTCCTATTATAGATTGGCCAAACCAACAAGGGCTCCGATAAGGGGAAAGACCGTGATGCTCAAGCCAAACAAGACAATGGTCAATATTCCGAAATATTTCCAGAGCGACTTGTTATTCTTCAAAAATTCCACCATGGCCGCATTGTCATTGGCAATCAATGTCTGGTCTGCCGCCTTATAGATGCGTCTCATGTAAATGGCGGGGGCCACATATAAGCCGGCACATGCCAAATACACCATTCCGAAAAGCCATACCGGGAAAGCCACATCCGAGACAGCGCTGAACAAAGAACCTCCGCAAGCGAATACCAGGCCGAAAATGCCCATGAAAATGATACCCAGAATCATCAGGACGAAAAAGAATTTCATCCATTTGCTCATACTGTACACATACGCACAGGCCTGCGTCATCAGCCCTTTTTCCGTTTCATTAAACTGATGCCGTTTTTCTGGAATTTGATTAACGACTTCATTATCAAACTCATTATTGAATTGTTCCTCCATAGTGTTTGTGTTTTAAAATGTGAAATATCGCAACAAAAATAAACATTTTTTTGTATCTTTGCCCGCCTTTAATATAGGCGTTTCGTTTTTTAATATTAACAACTAATAAATAACATACGATTATGGAAAAAGCTCAAATGAGAGAAGTGATTGCCAAGCGCGTTGCCAAAGAACTCAAAGACGGCGACGTTGTGAACTTGGGTATCGGTCTGCCGACCATGGTTCCTAACTATTTGCCAAACGATGTGCATGTGATTCTCCAAACCGAGAACGGCATGATTGGAATGGGTCCCACCCCTGAGGAAGGCAAAGAAGATTTGAATTTGATCAACTCCGGCGGCGGCTTCATCACCGCACAACCCGGCGCAGTCTCTTTCAGCTCAGCTGATTCCTTCGCCCTGATCCGCGGCGGCCATGTGGACGCTACTGTTTTGGGTGCTATGCAGGTAGATGAACACGGCGACATTGCCAACTGGATGATCCCCGGCAAACTCACTCCGGGTATGGGTGGCGCTATGGACCTCCTTATCGGAGCCAAGACTGTGATTGTGGCCATGGAGCACACACAAAAGGGCAACCCCAAAATCCTGCACAAATGCAACCTGCCCCTGACCGCTAAGGGCGCTGTGGACATGATTGTCACGGAAATGGGTGTCATGGTCGTCACCGACAAGGGCCTCGTGCTCACCGAGTTGCACCCCGAGTTCACCGTAGAGGATGTGAAAGCCGCCACGGAGGCTGACTTCACCGTCTCCCCGGACCTCAAACCCATGCAATTGGATTAATGGATAGGTTCATGAGGTAAAAGGTGTAAAGGAGGTGAATGAGGTGATAGGGATCATCCTCATGTACCCATTTTACCACATGCACCACATGTACCTTTTTACCCATTTCACTTAAAATAGTACAATATCGAATAATAATCACAAATAACTGAACAATGGATTTTAGTTTAAACAAAAGAGAAGAACTTTTCCTGCAGATGATCCGCAAATTTGCGGCGGAAGAAGTTCAACCGTTGGCAGCCGAGGTTGACGATCAGGAGCGTTTCCCGATCGAGACGGTAGAGAAAATGGCCAAGATTGGCATCATGGGCATTCCCATCCCCGTGGAATACGGCGGACAGGGCGGCACCAACCAAATGTATATCATGGCAGTGGAAGAACTGTCGAAGGTTTGCGCCACCACAGGCGTTATCGTGAGTGCGCACACCTCCCTGTGTATGAACCCGATTCTGGAATTCGGCACGGAGGAGCAGAAACAGAAATATTTGCCGAAACTCGCTTCCGGCGAGTGGATTGGCGCCTTTGGCCTTACCGAGCCCAATGCCGGTACGGATGCCGCGATGCAGCAGACCACAGCCGTGTTGGATGGTGAGGAATGGGTGCTCAACGGCAGCAAGATATTCATCACCAACGCAGGATATGCGCATGTGTATGTGATTATGGCCATGACCGACAAGTCGCTCGGCACCAAGGGCATCTCCGCTTTCATTGTGGAGAAGGGCACCCCCGGTTTCTCCATCGGCAAGAAGGAGAAGAAGATGGGTATCCGCGGTTCCGCCACTTGTGAGTTGATTTTCGAAAACTGCCGCATCCCGAAGGCCAACCTGCTCGGCGAACTCGGCAAGGGCTTCAAGATTGCCATGATGACGCTGGATGGCGGTCGTATCGGTATCGCCTCCCAGGCACTCGGCATCGCCCAAGGTGCGTTGGACGCAACGGTGAAATACACCAAAGAGCGCAAACAGTTCGGCAAGACGCTGGCCCAGTTCCAGAACACCCAGTTCCAAATGGCCAACCTCGAGACCAAGATCCAGGCCGCCCGTCTGCTGGTGCGCCAGGCCGCTTGGAAGAAAGACATGCACCTTCCTTATTCCGTGGACGCTGCCATGGCCAAGTTGTACTGCGCGGAAACCGCAATGGAGACAACCACCAAGTGTGTCCAGTTCCACGGCGGTTACGGTTACACCCGCGAGTACGAAGTGGAGCGCATGATGCGTGACGCCAAGATTACTGAGATCTATGAGGGTACCTCTGAGGTGCAACGCATGGTCATCGCCGGAAAATTATTCAAATAAAAAAATCGCAAAGACCACGACCGTGCGTCTCCACGATAATAGGCCGTGCGTCTCAACAAATAAAAAAGCATAAAATGAATATCATTGTAACAATAAAACAGGTTCCGAACACCAATGTCATCAAGATCAACCCGGTGACGGGCACATTGATCCGTGACGGTGTTCCTTCAATTTTGAATCCGGACGATGCATCGGCCTTGGAAATGGCATTGCAGCTGAAGGACAAGTTCGGTGCGCATGTCACCGTCATCACCATGGGTCCACCGCAAGCCGACGCCATCTGCCGCGAGGCCTTCGCCATGGGCGCCGACAGAGCCATCCTGCTGTCTGACCGCAAGTTCGCGGGCGCTGACACGCTGGCCACCTCCTACGCGCTCTCCGGTGCCATCAAGACGCTGGACTACGACCTTATTCTGGCTGGCCGCCAGGCTATCGACGGCGACACCGCCCAAACCCCGGTGTCCCTGGCACAGCACTTGGACCTCCCGCAGGTCACTTACGCCACCAATCTCGATTTTGACGGCAAGAAACTCTGCACCGTCACCAAAGAGACGGAAGAGGGTTATCAGATTCTCGAAGTGGAAACGCCGTGTGTGCTCACCGTGCTTTCCTCCGCCATCAAACCACGCTACATGACCGTCAAGGGCATCATGGAGGCTTACGACAAGGAAGTGGAAGTTTGGGGCGCTGACAAACTCGATGTGGAAGTGGAGCGCCTCGGTCTCTCCGGCTCGCCCACCCGCGTGAAGAAGTCGTTCACCAAACCGCAGAAACAACCCGGCGAAGTGTTCGAAGTCGATGCTGAAGAAGCTGTTGAGATTATCGTCAAGAAACTGAAAGAGAAACATATTATTTAACCGAGAATTTATAAGACTATGGAAAAAACTGATTATAAGAACATTCATGTATTTGTGGAGCAACGCGACGGCGTTATCCAATCCGTGGCTTTGGAATTGCTCGGTAAGGCTCACGAGCTTTCCGCCGACCTTCACGAGAAGGTGGTGGCCGTCTTAGCCGGCCATCAAATCAAGGACCAGGCCCAGATGTTGATCGAATATGGCGCTGACGAAGTGATTTGCATGGACGCTCCTGAGTTAAAAGACTATCTCACAGAGCAATACACCCAAGCCATCTACCAAGTGGTGATGGAGTTCAAGCCCAGCATCATGCTGATTGGCGCCTCCACCATTGGCCGTGACCTTGCGCCGCGCTTGGCATGCCGCCTCAACACCGGTTTGACCGCCGACTGCACGAAGTTGGAGATCACCGAGGACATGCAGCTGGCCTCCACGCGTCCCGCCTTCGGTGGCAATCTTATGGCCACCATCTTGAATACGGAGCACAGACCGCAAATGTCAACCGTGCGCCCGGGCGTGATGCAGAAAATGGCCCGCGACAACAGCCGCAAGGGTGAAATCATCGACTTCAAGCCCACTTTCGACAGCAGCAAGTTCAAAGTGCGTCTGGTCAAGAATGTGAAAGAAGACAAGGGCACGGTGGACATTACGGATGCCAAGATCCTGATCTCCGGCGGCCGTGGCGTTGCCAACAAAGCGGGTTTCGACAAATTGCAAGCCCTGGCCGATGTGCTCCCGGGTGCTGAAGTCTCCTCTTCCCGCGCCATGGTTGACGCCGGCATCATCGACCACAGCCGACAAGTGGGACAAACCGGCAAGACCGTGCGCCCCAACCTCTACATGGCCTGTGGTATCAGCGGCGCCATCCAGCACCTCGCCGGTATGGAAGAATCCGAACTGATCATCGCCATCAACAAGGACAAGTTCGCACCTATCTTCAGCGTGGCCGACCTCGGTATTGTCTGCGACCTCAATAAAGTGGTTCCGCTGCTTACCGCCCGCCTCGCCAAGGAAATTGAAAAATAATGATCCAAATCCGCAATATCGAAAAGAGTTATGGCAATCTTCATGTGCTGAAGAACATAACCCTCACGATTGAAGACTCCAAAGTGGTCACCATTGTCGGTCCTTCCGGGGCCGGCAAGACCACTTTGTTGCATCTTATCGGCACGCTGGACAAACCCGACAGCGGCGAGATTGTCATCGACGACACCAAAATCGGTTCGCTCAACGACAACCAGCTGTCGGAGTTCCGGAACCAGCATATCGGGTTCGTCTATCAGTTCCACCATCTGCTGCCTGAATTCACGGCGGTAGAGAATGTGGCATTGCCCGCCATGATAGCCGGAAAGTCCCGCAAGGATGCTTTACATAAGGCCACCGAACTGCTTGATTTTCTGAAGTTAAAAGGTCGTGTAAATCACAAGCCCAACGAACTTTCCGGAGGTGAGCAGCAACGCGTGGCCGTGGCCCGCGCCCTGATGAACAACCCAAAACTCATCCTGGCCGACGAGCCCTCCGGCAACCTGGACACCGACAACGCCAAAAAACTGCACCAACTCTTCTTCGATCTGCGCGACCAATTCCACCAAACCTTTATCATCGTCACCCATAATGAAGAACTCGCCACCTTGTCGGACCGCAAAATCATCCTGCAAGATGGAAAAGTAATACAATAATCATTATGAAAAAACATGTCCTTATCTGCCTCATCGTATGCAGTATTGTAACCTTGACGGGCTGCAGCATCCTCCAATTCTCCAATCTGCTGAACTGCAAATTTGCCATGGCCGGTGTGCAGAATGTAACCTGGGCGGGCATCAATTTCAGCAATGTCAGCAGCGCGAAGGACCTTTCCATCACAAACCTTTCCAAAGCAATGGAAGCCATCAAGAATCTGGACTTCACCATTACCTGTGATGTGAATGTGAAAACGGAGAACCCCACCAACCGCATGGCTCGGCTGATCGGCTACGACTATGAGCTGTTTCTGAACAACCAGCCCAACGCTATTGCCACCGGCAGCAGCCGCGACAAGGAGTACATCATTCCCGCAAACAGTTCCATGGTGATTCCGATTCCCGTGAAAATGAATCTGGTTTCGGTTATCAAAAATCGGGAGGTTGGCAGTATCATCAAGTGTATCAAGGATATACAAGACAAAGGAAATGGCACATCCTCCGATGTGAAAGTGAGATTCACCCCTTACCTCAGTATGGGAAGAACTCCCATCAAACTCTCCCCAATCACCCTGACCAAAACGTTCCAATCCTCGCCAAAAGCGACGAAACAGGACCGAAAACAAGCAAAAGAGGCTTCCACACACAAACGCTAAGCCCTAACCTTTAAGAACTTTACGAACCTTACAAACTTTAAAACCAACTTCATGATCCAACGAATTCAATCTTTGTTTTTATTAGTTGCAGCCATTATCCCTATCGTGCTGCTTTTTATCCCATTCGGATACATTAACACCGAAGATTCCCAATTCTTGTTCAACGCCATCTCGTTGAAATATAACATCCCGGAAGGACATACCATCGTCCGCGTTTATTATGTGGCACTGTGTCTGGTCATCTGCTCGGCACTATCCCTTATCGCCTTATTCTCGTATAAGAACCGCATCCGCCAAACGCACATCATATCCATCAACATGATTGTGTATTTGGTTGCGCTGATGCTGATCTTATGGCTTTGCCCGGATGTTATTTTCAAGAAATATTTCGCCACAAGAGGTGTGGATTTCGAATTCACCTTCGCATATAAAGCTTTGATATTGATACTAATATGCGTAGAAGCGGTATGCCTCTATCTGGCCAATAAATTCATAAAGAAAGACGAAGCTTTGGTAAGATCTGCGGACAGACTTCGCTAATATCGTTTTTGAATATGCGTTTCCATATCAGAAAAGGATTGGACCTTAAACTGGCAGGTGCCGCCGCCCAAGAGTGGGATAATTGGCAAACACCTGCCTGTTGTTATATTCATCCCTCTGATTTCAAATGGCTTGCCCCGCGATTGTCCGTGCAGGAAGGGGATGCCGTAGAGATAGGGACACCTTTGTTTCATGACAAAAATGACGAGCGCATACAAATTGTTTCTCCCGTGTATGGTACAGTCCGGCAAGTTGTCCGGGGTGAAAAACGGGTAATCCGCACGATAATCGTGGACACTTCAAACGCTCAAACCTCTCGGAAACTGGAATTCCAGAATCCAGAGAATGCGGAAGAATATCTGCAACTGATGCTTCAGTACGGGTTGTGGTCCCTGTTGCGGCAAAGACCATTTTCCACGATTCCAAATCCCGATACAAAACCCAAAGCGGTGTTTATATCCTGCTTTGACTCAGCGCCTTTGGCTCCTGATTACGCATTTTTGATGAAGGGTAGGGAAGAGGACTTTCGCGCAGGCATTCAAGTGGTGAAAACCATAGCCAACGCACCCATGCACCTGTGTATGCGTGAAGAAGCTGATAATGAGATATTTGAGAATATTCCAAATACGGAGAAACACTATTTTAGTGGTCCACACCCCGCTGGGAATGTGGGCACTCAGATTCACAGAATCGCACCTATCCAGAAGGGCGAGATCGTATGGTATATTTCCCCGGATGATGTCGCTACCATCGGCCGTTTCTTCAGCCGCCATGAGCTTGGTTTCGAGCGCACGGTGGCACTGACAGGGCCTTACATGCAGAACCCCTGTTATGTGCGGATGCTATACGGTGCCGATCTTTCGGTTTTGTTGGATACACATGTAGAGACACACGGCCGCGCGTCTCTACATGCGCGTAATATCTCCGGCAATGTTCTGACCGGTAAAATTCTGGATGAATGGCCCTCCGTGCGTTTCTACGACCGGCAGGTCACCGCGATAGAGGAGGGCGGACAGCGCGAGATTCTGGGTTGGCTGCTGCCTGGACTCAAGAAATGGAGTTTGTCGCACACATTCCTTTCCTGGCTTACACCCAAACGGACCTATCAATTCAACACTTCCCTGCATGGCGGTCGCCGCACGTTCATGATGACGGATGTCTATGAGAAAGTCTTTCCCTTTGAACTGCTGCCGCTGCAACTTATGAAAGCATGTGCCATCAAGGACATCGAGCAGATGGAAGCCCTTGGCATTTATGAGGTTGACCCTGAAGACTTTGCTCTGTGCGAGGTCGTCTGTCCCTCCAAAACCGAATGCCAGAAGATTGTGGAGGAGGCGATGAAAGAGTTGAGAGACAATAGCTAACAACCCTCCTTGCACCTTTCCAGCAGGAAGCTTACGGGCCGGAAACCGTCGTTGCAGCTGATCATGGCGGAGTATGGGTTCTTCATCCAGCCGTCGAAGAAGTTGCCGTGCCCGGCGGCCAGTTCTTCCACAAACCACCGCATCGACTCCCACGCACTATCGCAGAGCCCTTCGGGTTTCTTTCCACCCACGGATATCCAGCTTTCACCCTCGCGCACCTCGCATGCGTGCTCGATGGGGTTCTCGTACAGAGCGGAAAGGTCAGTGTGTTGCACTTTTCTTACAGCGGTGATTTTTATGTTGTAGAGGGGCATTGGAATCAAATTTTGATGTTACATCAGCGCCACACGGTTCAGCGATTCTGCGCAAAGATACATTTTATTCACGAATATCATGCAATCAAACTGATTTTTCACATCAAAAAGCAAACTCTTTTGTAATGCCGCTGCAAACAGAAATATGCGTATCTTTGCGCCTTCGAAAAAAACGCTGATGCCCAAGAAATTCAACGCGCTGTTTGATGCCATGGATACCTTCCTGCGCACGCCGGCCACGGTGACCGGCCAGGGCAGTCATATCCGCGACGCGGTCGATATGAAGCGCATCATGATCACCGTGATGATCGCCTTGTGTCCGGCGCTGTTTTTCGGGTGGTGGAATGTGGGCTACCAGCATTTTCTGGCTACGAATGGTGTCACGGCCTTATGGCCCTGCCTCTGGTATGGCTTCCTGAAATGGCTGCCTTTAGTGATTGTCACATATATTAGCGGTTTGGCAATAGAAGTCCTTTTTGCGCAAATCCGCAAAGAGGAAGTGGCCGAGGGTTTCTTCGTCACCGGCTTCATCATCCCGATGATCATGCCGCCCGATGTGCCGCTTTGGATTGTGGCCGTAGCCACCGCTTTCGCCGTGCTCTTCGGCAAAGAGGTGTTCGGCGGCACCGGTTACAACTTCCTGAACCCCGCGCTGCTGGCCCGCGCTTTTGTCTTTTTCGCTTATCCTTCCGTCATTTCCGGCGACAAGGTTTGGATTTCGGGCGCAGACGCTATCACCGGCGCCACTCCATTAGGAATGATCATGAACGGTCATCCCGAGGCCATGCCTTCCACTTGGGAGATGTTCGTCGGCACCATCCCGGGCTGTATCGGCGAGACCTGCAAGATTGCCATCCTCATCGGCGCGGTCATTCTCCTTTTCACGCAGGTGGCCGACTGGCGCATCATGCTGTCGGTACTGGTGGGCGGTTATGTCACCGCAGTCATCTGCCGTGTTACAGGACTTTGCCCCGTAGCAGGTTATCAACAGATTCTCATGGGCGGATTCTTGTTCGGTGCGGTCTTCATGGCCACAGATCCCGTGACCGCTGCACACACCCGAACCGGCAAGTACATCTATGGCTTGCTCATCGGCGTACTCGCCATCCTCATCCGCACACTCAACAAGGGTTATCCCGAAGGCATGATGCTCGCCATCCTGCTGATGAACATATTCGCGCCACTCATTGATTACTGCGTGGTGCAGGCCCACATTCACAAACGTCAAAAGCAATTAATCCAACAAAACACATCCCGATGAGAAAATTCAGCAACAGATACATATTCCTATATGTCAGTGCGCTGGTGCTCCTCATCAGCGTGGTGCTCACAACCGTTTCCATCGGCCTGAAATCGAAACGGGAAGCCAATGTGACCCGGGAAAAATACCAACAGATCTTGAAAGCGGCTGGCTATAAGGATGTGCCCAAGAAGAATACGGTTTCGTTTTTCCAAGAAATTGCCAAACCCGAAAAGGGAGACAAGACGAGCGAGAAGTATCACATCCGTTGCGCCGACGGCAACCCCGGAATGGTGGTTCGCGTGCAGGGGAAGGGGCTCTGGGGGCCCATCTGGGGCTATGTGGTGCTGTCGGAGGACGGTTCCACCATCAAAGGCGTGTCGTTCGCACACAAGTCGGAAACCCCCGGTCTGGGGGCAAAAATCACAGACGACGAGTTTGCCAACGCCTTCATCGGCAAGAAACTATACGATCAAAATGGCGCATTCACATCCGTTCGGGTGGTGAAGAAAGGACAGGAGGGTGATATCCGCGAGGAGAACCGGGTGGATGCCATCTCGGGAGCGACAATAACATCCAAAGGGGTAGATGAGATGATGGGGAAATTGAAAATTGAGAATTGAAAAATTCCCCTTCTATTGTAGAAGGGGTGACAGAAGGCCGGGGTAGTAATATTGAATTGAAAATTGAGAGATGAAGAAATATTTGGGACCATTAAGCAAGGATAATCCGATTCTGGTGCAGACACTGGGTGTTTGCTCCGCCTTGGCCGTTACCGCCCAACTGAAGCCGGCAGTGGTCATGGCGCTTTCGGTAACCGTGGTCTGCGCTTTCTCAAATCTCATCATCTCACTGATACGCAACACGATACCTCCCCGAATCCGCATCATTGTACAGTTGCTCATCGTCTCCTTTTGGGTGGTTCTGGTGGACTTGTTCCTGCAAGCCTATTTCTACGATATCAGCAAACTGCTCTCCGTCTTCGTCGGACTCATCATCACCAACTGCATCATCATGGGCCGTTTGGAGGCGTTTGCCCTGTCGCACAAGCCATGGCCCTCACTGATGGATGGCGTGATGAACGGCCTGGGCTACGGACTGGTGCTTGTCATTGTGGCCTTCTTCCGCGAACTGCTCGGTTCAGGCACCCTTTGGAATTATCAAGTCATCCCTAAAGCCCTATACCAAATCGGTTATCTCAACAATGGTCTCATGATTCTTCCGCCCATGGCACTCATTCTCGTAGGCATTATGATTTGGATAAGAGGAGAGAGGAAGGGAGTAAAGGAGTAACAAACAATCACTAATCACCAACTTCATGTCCGACATATTCAACATATTCATCCGTTCGGTTTTCATCGACAATATGGTTTTCGCCTATTTCTTAGGCATGTGCTCCTATTTGGCGGTGTCCAAGAATGTGAAGACCGCATCGGGACTGGGCATGGCGGTTTGTTTTGTATTGGCGATCACAGTTCCTGTCAATTATCTGATAAACAAATATTTATTGCAACCTGGGGCACTGGCGTGGTTGGGTGATCGTTTCGCTCAGGTGGACTTGTCTTTTCTGGGACTTATCATCTTCATCGCAGTCATTGCCGGCATGGTGCAACTGTTGGAGATGGTGATTGAGCGATACATGCCCGCCTTGTACATGGCCTTGGGCATATTTCTCCCGTTAATTGCAGTGAACTGCGCCATTCTTGGAGGTTCGTTGTTCATGCAGGAAAAGAACTTCCCGACTGTGGCGCACAGTTTCGCATACGCCATCGGTTCTGGATTGGGCTGGCTGCTGGCTATCACCGCCATGGCGGCCATCCGGGAGCGGCTGAAATACTCCAACATCCCGGAACCCTTGCGGGGCAACGGTATCGCCTATATCATCACGGGACTTATGGGCATGGGATTTATGGCATTTTTAGGAATCTAAGTGAACTCGGATATGGTACTTTGGACAACTCTTGCGGCAATAATCATCTTTCTGGCTATCATCTGGATGCTGGTGGCCCTGCTGCTCTATGTGCGCAAGCGATTGGTTCCCGAAGGCAAGGTCAAGATAACGATAAACGGGGAGAAAGAGATTGAGCATGAGCGCGGTTGCACACTGTTGCAGGCGTTGTCCGACGAGCAGGTGTTTGTTCCCTCCGCATGTGGCGGGGGCGGCTCATGCGGCACTTGCAAAGGGAAGGTGCTCTCCGGCGGCGGCGAGATACTGCCCACCGAGCTGGCACACATATCCCGCAAGATGGCCGCCGAACACTACCGGCTCTTCTGCCAAGTGAAAGTGCGCGAAAATATGGCCATTGAAATACCCAAAGAGTTTTTCGGCATCAAAAAATGGACCTGTAAGGTGGTTTCTAACCACAATGTAGCCACATTCATCAAGGAACTCGTGTTGCAATTGCCAGAAGGAGAGAGTATGGACTTCCGTTCCGGCGGCTATGTGCAAATCGATATTCCACGTTGTATGGTCAAATACGCTGACATTGAGGTGGATGAACCCTTCCGCCGCGACTGGGAGATGATGGGATTGTTCGACCTGAAGATGCGCAATCCCGCCGGCACCATCCGAGCGTACTCCATGGCCAACCATCCCGCTGAAAACCACATCGTGATGCTGAATGTGCGCGTTGCCATACCACCAATAAACCGCAAAACCAGACGCATGGAGAAGGTGAACCCTGGTGTTTCATCCTCATACATTTTCAGTTTGAAACCCGGCGACGAGGTGACGGTTTCGGGTCCCTACGGCGACTTCTTCGTGCAAGACTCCGACCGCGAGATGATGTTCATCGGCGGCGGCGCGGGCATGGCCCCCATGCGCTCGCATATCTTCGACCAGTTCAAGAACAAGCATACCCAGCGCAAAACCACCTTCTGGTACGGCGGGCGCTCACGCAAAGAACTGTTTTATAAGGAAGAATTCGAACAATTGGCAGCCGAGCACGACAATTTCGAATTCCACATCGCCCTATCCGATGCCCAACCAAGCGACAACTGGACCGGCTATACCGGTTTTATTCACGAGGTGATTTATGAAAACTACCTCAAGAATCATCCGAACCCGGAAGATATTGAATATTACATCTGCGGCCCGCCCATGATGCTGCAAGCGGTGCTCAAAATGCTGGACTCCCTCGGCGTGACCCCGGAAATGATTCACTATGACGACTTTGGCGGCTGATACCGACTACCAATTGGCAATTGACAACACCCGCTTAATTCGTTTCGATTGGCCCGACAGGTTCCAATACTGGATCATCACCACATACATTCCCGACGGCAGCAATTGGTTTTGGTCATCAAGACCTTCCCAGCGGAATTGAGCCTCATTTCCGCATAAAACATTGTTTACCAGATGTTTGACTAATTTTCCACGGGCATTGTAGATGCTAATGGTAAGACGATTGTCCAAATCGGGGAAACGCAAATTTATCTCCGCAAAATCCTCGAAACCGTCATTGTTAGGCGAAATCACCTCCGGCGTGATAACAGTTTCCGTCTGTTCCGTATCGCTTATCACATGCGAGTTGTCATAACCAGGCGTGGCAAAACCGACCGTGGCGGCAGCCGAGTGCCAATTATCCGGATTCTGAGTGGGCAGCGTAGGGGAGAGCCGTTCCAGACTCACTCCCTCCGTGGTTTGCAGTTTCGGATAATGCATATCTTCCGTATATTGCAGTCTGTCAATAGTTTGCAGTGATATATCCGTAAGAAAAACCACGCCATCATCATTATTATAGGCAGGCAAAGAATCGCACTGGAGCAAATTCAATGGTTCCAGACATACATATTGTTGTTGCGTCAGCTTCTTATTCTTGCAGAGAGCACAATATCGGTTTGGAAAAAGCTGCATTCCACTACTGGAAGCCAAGATTGCTTTCAATGGAATCGTATCACCTCCTGAACCTATTTTAACATCCTTTAAATCAATTATTTTTGAAGATTTATTAAAGATTTCGATGAAGTCGGCATCCGTACCGTCAAACGGATGACTCAACACCTCATTGATGACAAGATCGCCGTGCTCCGGAGCACCAGGACACCCGCATTCCATGAAACTGTCTGGTCGCACTTTGTTTCCAGCGCAGTCGCTCAAATCACCGGTCAGACAGACCGTGTAAACCTGACCTTCCAGTAAAGGCGAAGACAGTCTCAAATCGAGTGCCGAAAAGGTGGGAGGAACCTCGGAGATGGATGTGATAATAGGTAAAGTAGGTGAATGAGGTGAAGGGTTAAGAGTGAATGGGATTGTATTTTCATCCGTTAGAGAAACCGGTTCAGAAAAGAATATGCGCAGGGTAAGACTGTCCAAGAGGGTGATGCGCTCCATTTCCGGCGGATTGTTGTCGGACAAGACCGTGCTTGCCGCATTGGGCAATCCCGGTGTGCCACCTAATGGAGAAGTGGAGGAGTTCCAGTTCTCCTCGCCCCAGCAAGGCAGCGACTCATCCAACATTTCCAACGACCAGCCGCCTTCCTGCTTGATGGGCTCTGTGTGCCATTTCGGACGATAGGAAACAGTATGAATAACCTGATTATCAGCATCATACAAAATTAGAGTTTGTCCTGCATCCGCTAGTGAAAGAGACGAAATCGTATAGACATGCGGTGTATATTCAATAAAATCCTCCAGATACTTGGCCGCGATGAGGATGGCGTAACCATTACTGTCCAAATCCATGGCAGGCAACGATTTCGTGGTGTTGCCAATCTTCAGTTTCCAGCCCTCCAAGCGGCATGAGGCGGGCAAACGGTTGTGCAATTCCACATATTCGGCGGCGGGGAGCCCGACCGCAGGCGTTGGATCGGCCATGATTTCGCTGATGACAATGTCGTAGCGCACAGGCGTAGTGGTTTGACAACAAGCTGTTTTACAGCAAATTAAAAAACAGAGTAGGAGAGGGGTGACCCCTAAAATTTTGTTTTTCATAATTTTTAAATTTTATATTTTGTTTTCCGCAAAAATACTACTTTTGCAGAATCAAAATCAATTTTTCAGAAAAAAAACATTCAAAATGAAAATTGCGTTAGTTGGTGCCACGGGACTTGTGGGTGGCGTTATGCGTAAAGTATTGGAAGAGAGAGGTTTCGGCAATGAGAAATTCATCCCTGCGGCCTCTGTCCGTTCGGTTGGCCGGCAGATTGAGTTTGCTGGCAAAACATATACAATGGTTTCGGTAGAAGACGCCATCGAAGCGGCCCCCGACATCGCCATATTCTCCGCCGGCAGCGGTCCATCGCTGCAATACGCCCCGCAGTTTGCCGCCAAGGGCACGGTTGTCATTGACAACTCCTCGGCATGGCGCAGCGACCCCAACATACCGCTGGTGGTGCCCGAAATCAACGGCGATGTGATCAAGGCCACCGACAAGATCATCGCAAACCCGAACTGTTCGACTATCCAGATGGTGATGGCCCTGTGCCCATTGCATAAACAATACAAAATCAAGAGGTTGGTGATTTCCACCTACCAGTCCGTCACCGGAACCGGCATGAAAGCCGTGAACCAGCTGATGAAGGAGAGGGCAGGGGAGAGTTGCGACAAAGCGTACCCCTATCAGATTGATATGAACCTTTTCCCGCACGGCGGCACTTTTGAGGACAACGGTTACACCACCGAAGAGATCAAGTTGGTGAATGAAACCCGTAAAATATTAAGGGATAACGACATACAAGTCACCGCAACCGTTGCGCGCGTGCCCGTGACAGGCGGCCATGCCGAAGCGGTGAATGTGGAATTCTATAATGAATTTGAGTTGGACGAGGTGTTCGAACTTCTGCGCAACATGCCAGGCGTGGTGGTGCAGGATGATCCGGCGCACAACATCTATCCGATGCCTTTGTGGGCGAAAGACAAAGACGAGGTATTCGTGGGCCGCATCCGCCGCGACTTTTCACAACCCCGCACACTGAATCTGTGGGTGGTTGGTGACAATCTCCGCAAAGGAGCCGCCACCAACGCCGTGCAAATCGCCGAATTAATTCGTGACAAGTATTTGAAATAGATTTTTTTGTATCTTTGCATTTAAAATTCTTCCTACATGAAAAAAATAGGATTTCTTATTTGCATTCTACTGATGGGTTTGAACGCCATATTCGCGCAAAACACACCGAATAAGGCCATTATAGGTTTTTATAACCTGGAAAACCTGTTCGACACCATCAATGACCCGATCAAAAACGATGAGCAGTTCCTGCCTCAAGGCGATTACCAATGGACCTCGGAACGCTATATGCACAAACTGGACCGTTTGTCACAAGTAATTGCCGACATAGCCAAACTTGATGGCGGATTGGTGGTTTTGGGCGTTTCTGAAGTTGAAAATGAGCATGTCCTTTGGGATTTAGTCGCCACGGAGCGTCTGAAACCCTACGGATTGAAGGTTTGTCACCATGAATCACCTGACAGACGCGGTGTGGATGTTTCTTTCCTGTACGATCCAAAACGCTTCCATATTATTGATACAGCGGCATTTCCGCTTATCGTGCCCAACCAGCCCGAGTTCATTTCCCGTGACCAATGGCTGATGACCGGAATTCTGGACAATACAGACACCTTATATATATTGGTGAACCACTGGCCGTCAAAGTCGGGTGGGGAGAAGCGCAGTCTGCCGGGCCGTCTGGCCGCTGGCAACCTGTCGCACGACATCTGGAGCAATATCTCTGCCAAGCATCCCGGTGCCAAGTTCATCCTTATGGGCGACTTGAACGACAACCCGAATTCCAAAGCCATCATGGAGTGCCTGGGCACCAAAACAAACACTAAAAATCTGGCTAAGAACGAGTTGTTCAATCCGATGTGGAAGTTGTACCGTGACGGAATCGGCTCTTACGCATACCGCGATTCTTGGGAAATGCTGGACAACATGATTGTGTCAGGCGGACTGGTGTATCCTGAAAGAGGTTACAAGTACCAAACCGCACAAGTTTTCCGGAAAGACTATCTGTTCACCAAATCCGGTTCCTACATGGGCTATCCGTTCCGCATGTTCGCCGGCGGCGTGTATCAGGGCGGTTACAGTGACCACCTTCCGGTTTATCTTGTTTTAACGAAATAATACTCAATAACTTATGGATAAAAGACTGGTAATAATTCCAACTTACAAAGAAAAAGAGAACATTGAGAACATCATCCGGACCATCTTCGGTTTGATTGATGTGCATATTTTAGTGATTGACGATGGCAGTCCAGACGGCACAGCGGACATCGTGAAGAACTTGATGCCTGAGTTTGAGGGCCGGTTGTTCATCGAGGAACGCAGCGGCAAGCTGGGACTTGGAACCGCATATATACATGGCTTCCGTTGGGGTTTGGCCCGCGATTATGACTTCATGTTCGAATGTGACGCCGATTTCTCGCACGATCCGCACGATTTGCAACGTTTGTACGACGCTTGTGTGGAGCAGAACGCCGATGTGGCCATCGGATCGCGTTATTGCCAGGGTATCAGTGTGGTAAACTGGCCGTTAGGGCGCTTGATGATGTCCTATTTCGGGTCCATGTACGTGCGCACGGTGCTGGGCATTCCTGTGCACGATACTACTGCAGGATTCAAATGTTACCGTGCTAATGTGTTGAAAGCCATAAATTTCGACGCTATCAAGCATGTGGGATACGGATTCCAGATTGAGATGAAGTTTATCGCATACAAGCTTGGTTTCAAGATTGTGGAAGTGCCGATCATTTTCCGTGACCGTACGATGGGAACCTCCAAGATGAGCGGCGGAATTTTCCGTGAAGCCATTTTCGGCGTTATAGGACTTAAATTGCGCAGCTGGACGAAGAAATGGAAACGGGAGATACGCAACAACTAAGTATTTCCCAATCCCAACTCCATAGACGACTTCATATTTGAATATAAAATATGCATATAAATAGGGGGCACGAAAAATGCCCCTCTTCCTGTCCCTTCAAATCCTATTTAACATAATATAAATTATGAGACAAACGGACAGGGGCGCAAGCCATAGGTGATTTAAATACGATTATGAACTTAAATAACTGTATATCAGTCCTATTACAGTCGTCTCGATATCTTCGGGAGAATCTCATTTTTCCAGGTCGCGAACGATCCATCGAGGATTTTCTTTCTGGCGGTGGTTACAAGATCCAGGTAGAAATGCAAATTATGGATGCTGCCGATCATCGGGCCGAGAATCTCGTCAGAAACATACAGATGGCGGAGATAAGCGCGCGTATATTCGCGGTCGGCGAAAAGTTCGCTGCCGGCGTCTATGGGTGTGAAATCGTTTTTCCATTTCTCGTTGCGCATGTTCAGCATGCCTTCCCAGGTGAAAATCATGCCGTTTCGGCCATTGCGCGTGGGCATCACGCAGTCGAACATATCCACGCCCAGCGAGATATTTTCAATGATATTAGCCGGTGTTCCCACGCCCATCAGATAGCGCGGTTTGTCCTTCGGAAGCGCCCTGCAGCAGAAGTCGGCAATCTCGTACATCTGCTCCACGGGCTCCCCTACCGCTACCCCACCGATGGCGATTCCGTCGGGGTTCACGGAGTCGCAATACTCTGCCGATTTGAGGCGCAGATCGTGGTAAATGCCGCCTTGGACTATGGGGAACAGCGATTGTTCGTAACCGTAGTACGGTTCTGTCTCCTCCAGCCGTTTCACGCAGCGTTTCAACCACTTAAAGGTGGTTTCCATCGATTTTTTGGCGTAGTTGTACTCGCACGGATACGGGATGCACTCGTCAAACGCCATGATAATATCGGCGCCGATGGCGCGCTCAATGTCCATCACGCTTTCCGGACTGAACAGATGTCGCGAGCCGTCGATGTGTGACTGGAACCAGACGCCCTCTTCGGGGTTTATTTTGCGGCGATGGCTGAGTGAGAACACCTGGAAACCGCCGCTGTCGGTCAGTATGGGGCGGTCCCAGCCGTTGAACTTGTGCAGTCCGCCGGCATTGCGCAAAACCTCGCATCCGGGCCGCAAATACAGATGATAGGTGTTACCCAGGATGATCTGGGCCTTGATATGTTCCTTCAAATCCTTGATATGCACGGCCTTAACCGTTCCCAATGTGCCCACCGGCATGAAAATAGGCGTCTCAATCTGGCCGTGTGCCGTGGTAATCACGCCCGCACGGGCATGGCTTTTGGCATCTTCTTTGTCGATTATAAACTTCATTTTGTTGATAAATAGGCGGCAAAAATACATCTTTTATCTCAACTAAAAACTACTTTTGCAAACAAATTATTAACCTACCATTATCCTATGTTGGAAGAGAAGCTATCTCTCACTATATTAATTGTTTTCGGCTCCATCACCCTACTCCAACTGCTCTACTATTTTGTAGTGTACGCCCGTTTCTCCTTCTCCCGGAAGAAGAAAGCGGTGGCCATGCAGCAGGTGCCGGTTTCCGTCATCGTGGTGATCAAGGATGCGGCCAGTTCGCTGTTGAAGTTCCTGCCGCGCATGATGAGCCAACAGTATTCGCAGTTTGAGTTGGTTCTTGTCAACGACCACTCGCACGACCAATCCGAACTGGTGGTGAAGGAGTATCAGAGCCAGTACAGCAACATCAAGCTGGTGAATTTAGAGAGCGCAGTGACCACCATCCGCGGAGGCAAGTTCGCCCTATCCATGGGCATCCGCTGCGCCACTTACGAGCACATGCTGTTCACCGATGTGGAGTGCTACCCCACTTCATCGCACTGGCTGGAGAAAATGGCCGAGAACTTCGTATCCCAAAAGCAAATTGTATTGGGATACAGTTCGTATGAAAAGCGCAACAATCTGTTTAACAGATTATTACATTTCGACACATTGCACAACGCCATCCAGTATTTCTCGTTGGCCATGTGCCATTCCACCTACCGTGGTGACATACGCAACATCGCGTTCACCAAGACACTGTTTTACGCCCAGCAGGGTTTCGCCTCCCACAACCACATCAGTTGCGGCGAGGAGGACATCTTCATCTCGCGCGCGGCCACCCGCCAGAATACGGCGGTGGAGTTCTCTCCCGAATCCTTCGTTCTGTCGCAGCACAAAATCCCCTACAGTTACTGGAAAAACCACAAGATGGGGCTTTACTACACCCGTCATTTCAACACGCTCAAAAACCGCCTGCTGCTTGGTTTCTACGCCATTCTGAACCTGCTGTTCTATGTTTGCCTCGTACTCGCCATTCTCGGCTCGTTAGCCAACAAACCGCTGCTGTTCACCATCCTGGGCATCGCCGCAGCGCGGCTCCTCAGCCAGTACCTGGTCTATGGTTTCGCCGCCAAGAAACTCAACGAGAAACAAGTCATCCCGTTCCTGCTGCTCTACGACATAATATTTGCCGTAATGAATCCGTTATATTTCCTGTCAGCCCAAATCTATCACCATAAATTTCAATAATGGAGAATCCCTGTACCACTGAAAAAGCCAAACGCGACTACATCCTGCTGCGGCAGGCCCTGGACCACAACGACCAGAAGGCCTACGCCGAGCTGATGAAACTGTATCGCGACAGCATTTATTATATCCTGGTGAAGATTGTGAAAAACACGGACGACGCTGAGGATCTGACGCTGGAAACCTTCGGCAAGGCGTTCAAGTATTTGGACAAGTACTCGCCGCAATACGCGTTCTCCACCTGGCTGTTCCGCATCGCGGTGAACAACAGCATCGACTTCATCCGGCACAAGAACAACATTCCGCAGTGTGTGGACAGCGAACTCTCGGACTATGAGCCGGAGCAACTCATCGAGCACACGCAGTCGGAGGTCACCCCAACGCCGGAGGACCATGTGATGGACAAGCAGCGTGTGGAGATGCTGCGGCTGGCGGTGAGGCAGTTGCCCGACAAGTACCGCAAAGTGGTGGAACTCCGCTATTTCGAGGACCTTTCGTACGAAGAAATATCTGAAAGATTGAACATCAGTCTTTCCAATGTCAAGATACAGCTGCTGCGCGCCAAGAACATGCTCTCCCAGCTCATGGTGAACGTGCGCAACGCCATTTGAAAAAAGATGTATTTTTGCCGCCTAAAAAATACGGTATAATGGAAATAACCAGACTATTTGATATACTTGAACGAGACCTGAAGGAATTCCCCAAGGAGGATGCGCTCTGCGGGAAAGAGAATGGCCTCTGGATTAAGCACAGCACCAAAGATTATGTTGACAAGGTCAACAACATCTCCTACGGACTGCTGCAATTGGGCATCAAGCGGGGCGACTGCATCGCCACCATCACGCCGAACCGCCCGGAATGGAACTTCCTCGACATGGCCATCATGCAGATCGGGGCCATTCATGTGGCCATCTACCCCACCATCAGCGAAAGCGACTACCAGTACATCCTCAACCATGCGGATGTGAAACTCATTTTCGTGTCCGGATGGGAATTGCTGCGCAAAATCAACACCATCATCGAAGGCATCCCTTCGCTCACCGACAAGGTCTATACCTTCCGGAACCTGCGCGGATACCGCCACCTGAACGAGTTGATTGAACTCGGACGTGCCAATCCGAGTCCAGAATACCTCCAGCAAATCAAGGACAGCATCACCACCGATGATGTGGTGTCTATCGTTTACACCTCCGGCACCACGGGCAATCCGAAGGGCGTGATGCTCACCCACCGCAATTTCCTCACCAACATATACGGCGTTTTGCCCATCATTCCGGTCAAGAACAACAACCGTATCTTGAGTTATCTGCCTCTGTGTCATGTATATGAGCGCATGATGAACTACACTTGGCAATATTTGGGCATTCCCATCTACTACAACGACAACCTGGCGAAAATTCAGGAAGAGTTGGTGGAGTTGCAGCCCGACATTTTCACTTCGGTGCCGCGTCTTTTGGAGAAGATGTACGACAAGATTCTCGCGCGGGGCCGCAAACTGGAGGGTGTCAAGCGCAGGATTTTCTTCTGGGCAAATGATATTGCACAGAATTTCGATTTCAACCAGAGCAAATCCTATTTTCGCAAGCTGAAACTGGCGCGCAAACTGGTTCTGAACCAGTGGTACAAGGCCTTGGGCGGCAATTTGGATGTGATCGTCACGGGCGGCGCCGCCATCCAACCCTTGATTTCCAAGGTTTTCTGGGCCATGGGCGTGCGTGTGGTGGAAGGTTACGGCACCACGGAATCGGCACCAGTCATCGCGGTGAGCGACTTCTTCAAAGGCGGATTGGAATTCGGCACGGCGGGGCATGTGCTGCCCGGCACGCAGGTGCGCATTGCGGAGGACGGCGAGATTCTCACCAAAGGCGCACATGTGATGAAGGGCTACTACAAAGCCCCTGAGCAGACCGCCGAAGCCATCGACAAGGACGGTTGGCTGCATACCGGCGACCTTGGGAAACTCACGCCTGAAGGAAGACTCAAGATTACCGGAAGAAAGAAGGAAATGTTCAAGACCGCCTTCGGTAAATATGTGGTCCCCACTATTTTAGAGAACAAAGTGGCGGAGGATTCGTTGGTGGACAGCATCATGGTGGTGGGCGAAAACAAGCAGTTTGCCGCCGCCCTCATCGTGCCCAACTTCGCAGACTTGCGTTCCTGGTGCCAGAACAAAGACATCGACTATACCACTAATGAGGAGATGGTGAAGCATCCGGAGGTGCTGAAGAAGTTCAAGAAGATCATTGACCACTACAATACATTCTTCGGAGAAACGGAGAAGATCAAGCGTTTCATCCTGATCGGATACGAGTGGTCCATCCAGACTGGCGAACTCACCCCCACCCTAAAACTCAAGCGCAATGTGCTCTTGGAGAAATACAAGGAGCAGATTGAGCAATTGTTTGTGTAGAGATTTTTGTCAAACTTGTCGGGGATAATACTATTTTCCGTCACACCGTTATAAATGCTTCTTGCGTACGGGCACCTTAACTATGTCTGTGTCAAGTGCTGTGGAAATTTTAGCTATAGTTGCCAAGGTCATGTTATGGGTACCTGACAACCACCGACTAACCTCCGTTTCCGTTTTTCCAAGAACATGTGCCAGATCTTTCTGTGAAAGCCCTTTTTCCTCCAAAATTTCATAGATACGGTTAGCAATCATAACCGACAATTCCATCTGACACTTCATTTCTGGCGTCACAGTCTGTCTGATCTCATCTAACAACTTGTTGGTTTTCATATTATTCTATTTTATTCTTCCAATTCTATAATAAAAGACAATGGTCCCAGTAATTTTGTGCCATTGATTGTAATGATGATTCAAGAAGAAACTTTTCAAATTCGGTGTATTCCTCACCGTCAAAACGAGGAGAGTAAAAACTAACCTTACTCCCATCTTCCAATAATTCAACTAATAAATTTTGTTTCATAATTTAAAATATTTTGAGACCGCAAAAATAAACATAAAAGTTCATTTCCGCAAGAACCTTTATTATAAAAAAATATTTATGAGTAAATATATCCAATACAAAATATCAAATTGAGTTGCAACAATCAAGTAATACCCACTTGCAGAAAATTTGTATCTTTGCAACCTAAATAACACGAACCTAACCCATATTGATATGATTCCTTCCGACAACAAAGGCAAAGTTTTATTATTCAACACTTTATCCAAGAGAAAAGAACTGCTTAACCCCATCGTTCCCGACCATGTGGGCTTGTATGTGTGCGGTCCTACCGTCTATGGCGAACCCCACTTAGGCCACGCGCGTCCGGCGGTGACCTTCGACCTGGTGTTCCGCTATCTCACGCACATCGGCTATAAGGTGCGCTATGTGCGCAACATCACCGATGTGGGCCACCTGGAGCACGATGCCGACGAAGGCGAGGACAAGATCGCCAAAAAAGCCCGTCTGGAGCAACTGGAACCGATGGAAGTGGCCCAATATTACATGGACAGCTACCACAAGGCCATGGACGCCCTCAATGTGAAGAACCCTTCCATTGAACCGCGCGCTTCCGGCCACATCATCGAGCAAATCGAGATGGTGCAGAAAATCCTTGAAAAAGGTTTCGCCTATGTTTCGGACGGTTCCGTCTATTTCGATGTGGAGAAGTTCGACAAGACATTCGGTTACGGCAAACTGTCGGGCCGCGTGCTTAGCGAACTGATTGCCAACACGCGTGAGCTGGACGGCCAGAGCGAGAAGCGCAACCCTGCCGACTTCGCCTTGTGGAAGAAGGCCGCGCCGGAGCACATCATGCGCTGGAACTCGCCCTGGGGCGAAGGGTTCCCCGGCTGGCACATCGAGTGTACGGCTATGAGTACCAAATATTTGGGCGAACAATTCGACATCCACGGCGGCGGCATGGACCTCCTGTTCCCGCACCACGAGTCGGAGGTGTGCCAGAGCACCGTGGCCAACGGCAAAAGCTCCGTGCGCTACTGGATGCACAACAACATGATCACCATCAACGGCCAGAAGATGGGCAAATCATTGGGCAACTTCATCACACTCAACGAGTTCTTCACGGGCTCGCATAAGATGCTGACGCAGGCCTACTCGCCCATGACTATCCGCTTCTTCGTGCTGCAGGCCCATTACCGCGGCACGGTCGATTTCAGCAACGAGGCGCTGCAGTCTGCCGAGAAAGGCATGGAGAAACTGTACGCCGCGGAACGCCATCTCGACAAACTGAAAGCCGGCGCCACCTCCACCGAAGACATCAACGCTTGGGTGGAGCGCTGCTACGAGGCCATGAACGACGACTTCAACAGTCCGAAGGTCATCGCCGAGCTCTTCGAGGCCTCCCGCATCATCAACGCCGTGAAAGACGGCCACGCCACCCTGACCGCCGAGGATATCGAGACGCTGAAAAACACCTTCCGCACCTTCTTCTTCGAGATTTTGGGCATGAAGCCTGAAACCGCCAATGTGGCTGACAAGTACAGCGACGCCATGAACAAGGTGATGGACCTCGTATTGGCTATCCGTCAGGATGCCAAGGCCAACAAGAACTGGGCCATTTCCGACAAGATCCGTGACGAGCTCAAAGAGGCCGGCATCTCCGTTAAGGACACCAAAGACGGCGCTGAATGGTCGATTGAATAATGAATTCCGATAAATATTATTTGTAGAGACGCACATTCGTGTGTCTCTACATTTTTTTGTACCTTTGCGCACTATGTCTGCTGGCAAACATTTTTTACCGATCACCAAAAAGGAACTGGATTATCTGGGGTGGGATTATGTGGATGTCATCCTCGTGAGCGGCGACGCGTATGTGGATCATCCCTCATTCGCGGCGGCGGTGATCGGGCGTGTGCTTGAGCGCGAGGGCTTGCGGGTGGCCATCCTACCGCAACCCAACTGGCAGGACGATTTGCGCGACTTCAAGAAGTTAGGCAAGCCACGGCTGTTTTTCGGGGTAACCTCTGGCAATATGGACTCCATGGTGAACCATTACACCGCCAACAAGCGGTTGCGCAGCGACGACGCCTACACCGCCGGAGGCAAGGCCGGGTTCCGTCCCGACTACGCCACCACCGTCTATGCGCGCATCCTGAAGCAATTGTTTCCCGAAGTGCCCGTCGTCATCGGCGGCATCGAGGCCTCCATGCGGCGGCTGTCGCACTACGACTACTGGAGCGACAAGCTGATGCCCAGCATTTTGCAGGATAGCCAAGCCGATGTGCTCGTCTATGGCATGGGCGAGCGGCCCATGGTGGCGCTGGCGGAACTGTTTCGCCAACCCGACGGGCGCGAGCATCTGAAAGATTGCAGGCAGATTGCCTATTTCGACCACAACATCAACCAATATGAAGAGCAAAAGCCAATTATCTTGCATTCGTATCAGGCGGAATTGAAAGACAAGCGCAAATACGGGGAGAATTTCGTGAAGTTCGAGACGGAGTCGAACAAGCGGGTGCAGCGGATGCTGATACAGCCGTATGGCGACCGTTATCTGATTGTGCAGCCCCCCTACCCTGTGGCCACGGAGCAGGAAATGGACAGTTTCGCGCTTTTCGACCGGATGATGAACGCGCCGCACCCGAAGTATTTGAAGCGCGGGGCCATTCCGGCGTTCGAGATGATCAAGAACTCGGTCACCATCCACCGTGGGTGCTTCGGCGGGTGCAGTTTCTGCGCCATCGCCGCGCACCAGGGCAAGCAGATTGCCTCACGGTCAACCGGTTCCATCATGGCCGAGGTGCGTGATCTGGTGCAGCGTGACTATTTCAAGGGGCACATCAGCGATTTGGGCGGTCCCTCGGCCAACATGTACCGCATGGCGGGCAAGGATTTGGACAAGTGCAAGGGTTGTCCGCGCCCTTCGTGTCTCACCCCGAAAATTTGTCCCAACCTGCAACTCGACCACAAGCCGCTGATTGAGTTGTACCGTATGGTGGACGGGCTCAAAGAGGTGAAGCATGTCACCATTGGCAGCGGCATCCGCTATGAGATGCTGCTGGCCGAGAACCGCGAAACAGACCTGAAGAATGGGTTGAGTGAATACTTGCATCAGATTGTAAGCAAGCATGTTTCAGGAAGACTGAAAGTGGCTCCGGAGCACACCGACCCCGAGGTGTTGAAGTTGATGCGCAAGCCCGGTTTCGACCATTTCTTGGAGTTTCTGGAGCGGTTCAATCAGGAGAATCGGCGATGTGGCAAGAACCAGCAACTCATCCCCTACTTCATCTCCTCGCATCCAGGCTGCACGGTGGAGAAGATGGCCGTTTTGGGCAACATAGCCCAGAAGTACCGTTTGATGACGGACCAGGTGCAGGACTTCACGCCCACACCGATGACCTTTGCCACGGCGCTTTACTATTTGGGGTACAATCCATACACGGGCGACAGGGTGCACACAGCGAAAACCGCACAGGAGCGCCACGACCAGCACATCTTCTTCTTCCCGCGCCTCCCCGAGAACCGCAAAAGGATTGCGCAGTTGACGGGGAGAAAAGACCGGATGGGAAGTGGGAGATAAAACACAATTTGGGTGAAACATGCTGTTGGAAAATATCCTCACTTAAATTTGAATACTACCCAAAAGAGGACAAACACTACCCCAAAGGCGATTTTCAACTACCCGAAAGAGCTTACCAGGGCAACAGATTCTTTCATGTGCTTTTTATTGTTTAGGTATTTTCTCGAAATATCTTATGTCTGATAATGGAACATAATTGTCATATCTGTTTTAAAATTATGGGATACTTATTTTATCTAACAGTCATTAATTTCTATAATTAGTAAAAAACAGTATCTTTGCAAATAAATGACAATGAACGTTCGCGATGAGTTTATAAGGGAGAAGGAGTATGAGTGATAGTGACTACTCTTTGCTTGAACAAGTAGCAAATATAATTTAATTTTAATAGTAGAATATGTCATCTTCAAATTCAAATTACGAGAACGCCCGTAAACTTTGGAATTCTTTTTGCAACGAAGTCAAGTACCAATATCGATTCTTTCCGTCTCATCCGATTCTCAATAAAATTAATACAATTGCAAAGAGAAATGAGATGATGATAAACCCTGGATCGCTTTATTATCGTGCAAGGATTATAGATGATAATGCTTATAATGAGCACATGGTCACAAAATGTTTTGGACGAAATTCTACAGAGGAAGATCATAACTGGTATAGAAACAAAGCCAACAAATTTAGGGGATTGTCTAAAGATGGTTCTTATGTGCCGCCAAATCCGGCATTGATAAGGGATGGACGCTCAAATCCTAAGTTCATTCGATACCTGTACATGGCAGAGAATCCAACAACAGCGGTTTTTGAGGTTCGACCTATTTTATTTAGTGCTATCAATGTTGCTGGAATTGAGGTAAAAGAACCGTTGAAGATCACGAATTTGGCAGCAGATATCGATTTAAATCCTGAAAAAGAGAAAAGTGTTGAGGATTGGTTGTTGGGCTTTTTACAATCGGCATTTTCTTCTCCGACAAATAATCCTGACGACTATATTCCATCGCAAATCATTGCTGAGTATTGTAAGCACATAGGATTCGAAGGCATTAGATATAGTAGTTCATTACACAGAGGCGGTTACAATTTGACTATCTTTGATGTCTCCAAGTGTGAAGCTGTTTGTTCCACAGACCTCCGATTGGAAAACATTAAGATAAGTCTACGGCCAGCTATTGGCGCTGAAAATATTGATTGTCAATTCGAATATATAAAAGACAATATTCCTATGAAATTGGATATGAATACTGGTTTATTAGTGGAAGTGTAATTGACATTAATCCGTAATTTAATTTCACTAACTGAAGCAGGGACTTTTTAGAACTCTCATAGAGAACAAGTGTATGACTTATGAACAATGAAGAATATTTGAAAATATTGAACAATCCAGATAGTTGGTTTGAGCAGGCATTTGCCCAAAAGATGGTTGCAGATAAACTTCTGGTAAATGTCATAATGAACAAGAATTTTCTGGAAAGCATAACAGACGACCATAACATATCCAAGTTCACTACTTTGTGGGCAAATGCAATGTTCCATTATGGTATTGGAATTGAAAATGGATTGAAAGGAGTAATTATAAAGAAACATCCTGAGTTGATTAACTTTAAAATATCTGAGGATGGGGTCATACTGAATGATATTGGTGGAAAAGCCAGCACGAATCATGACCTTTACTCTTTGGCCAATCGTGCTGGAATATTGGACAGTTGTCTTCACTTGTTTAAGTCTGATTTTGACAGAAAACTAATCAAAAACGTTTTGCAAAGTTTAACCGATATGATAAGATGGGCAGCAAGATACCCTGTGCCGAAGAAACCGGCTACTGTGTTTCATGTAGAAAAAAACGTCCCTCTTACTTGTGTATATGGGTTTCACTTTTTGGATGTGATTGAACCTGTTTTTGATTATTTTAGAAGTTTTCAAAATTCTGATAATGTCTTCGACGAAGATTTTTTGGAAGAATATCTGAATTCAGGGTTGATGGAAGAAGAAAAAGAAGACGAAGGAATCCACGATAATTGATTTGACACTAACGGAAATAATATTATGGAGAATCGAAAAAAAATATTTATCAGTCACTCTTCTGTCGACAAAACAATAATCACTGATTTTGTGGAGCATGTTTTGATACTTGGCCTTGGCATAAAGCAGGAAGAAATCGCATATACCTCCGAAGAGCCTCTTGGTGTAATACCAGGAGAAGACATCACAAAGTACATCAAGGATAACATCATCAATGCTTCTATAGTCTTGATAATGATTTCACCAAACTATAAGTATAGCGAAATCTGCCTCAACGAAATGGGCGCAGCTTGGGCTCTTAACAAAACAAGTATTTCAGTGCTTCTTCCTGGGGTGGATTTTAATCAGTTGGGTTGGCTAAAAAGCATGGAAAAGGCTGTTAGCATGGCTGACAAGGCTCAACTAAACAATCTCTGTTCTACAATTGCTTCTCTTTTGGTCATAGACATGAACCAAAGATTTAAGTATGTTACCACGGCGGTGGATAAATTTATGGGCGCACACGACAAAGAAGTCATTAAGACAACACTTGTTAAAAAACAAAATACGATAAGAGCCAACGCTGATTCTCTGAGATTGTTTGATTCATCATTCACATCATTGTACCTCGAGGAAGGAAAGTACGTCATCCAGCTAACCATACGAATACGTTCTGACAAAGAGAACCTTTCTATTAGGCGAATTCTGCTTAGAAACAAGTATAGTTTTACAGGTACTGTTTCTAATGAGATTAATGTACTGAGGTTCAAATTATATATGCACCCCGAAACATTCGAATTATCCCAGCAACAAAATGAAGCAGAGGATTTTGTTGCACATGTATTTCAAGAGAAATGCAAACCGATATTGGATACTACGATAGAAAAAGGACACAACTTCTCTTGTTCTTTTATCCAACTCTTTCACACAATAAGGCAGTCTGATGGATATGATGATTTGCAACTTCACGGATGGGAATTAGTTGTTGAATATAATGTGGATAGCGAAGTTGTTTTTCCGTTGACATTGAATCCTGTTGACAAAGAACCGAGTGGAAAATACTGGAACAACGCATAAATCACAATATAATAGCTGAATAAATAAAAATATTTAGGACTATTTTTAACTTTCAAAGTAAAGGCGTCTATTTTACTTTTCCGGAATTTTCCTATCTTTGCCGCTCAAACAATCAACAATATACTTTAACGAATAATATACCGAGAGAATAGAAGAGTAAATAACATATTATAAAGCGTTTTCGTTTCTACTGACTTCTTGAAGTTCCGCAAATCAAGCACATCAGCGTAAAGCGATAAACGCTCACGAGAAATCGTGGGCTTTATCTATTTGATGTGCGGGTCGTGGAACACCCAAGATGGCATAAGCAAAGTTCCACGATTTTTTTATGCCAAGTAACGAAAACACAAAACAAATCAAAAGCCGCCAACGAGTGGCTGACCACGGCGAGGTGTTCACCAATCCGCGCGAGGTGAACGCCATGCTTGACCTCGTGCGCGACGAGTCGTTATTGCTCGACAACCGCTAATTGTAAATGTGAGAGAAATAATTACAGATCTAATATATCGTCAATATCAATTTCACCAGAAACTAGTTTCTCGGCTATTTCATCCCATACAGCCTCTTCTGCTTCAGATTCTTCTTTACTCTTAGAGTGTCCATCAACAAAAAGCCGTCTCTCATTATATTGAGGTAAGGACACCTCAATAACTTCTTTGCCATCCTCGTCAATCAATCTTCTTAAAATTTTGAAATCACTATGTAATGCTATTTCAAATTTACCAAACTCAACATCGAACGAACTGCAGCATAATGCCATTGAAACATAGTCTATCAAACCATCGGAGAAACGAAATTTGTTATTATAATATTCATCTGTAAGAATGCCACTCCCTATATTAGAAAAGCACTCTGCCTGGTAATTAACTTCTTTAACAATATTTTCTTGGTTATCACCCCAGTAGTCAGCAGCATGTTGAAAATAGCGGTCAAAAGAGCCGTATTTAACAAAGGTATCTTTAACTTGTTTGTTAAAACCGTCTATTGGATTAAATTCGCTAAAGATACCATTTTCAAAACTAAATTGATATTCGCCAATATTGTATCTATTATTGGAAATTCTAATTGCATTTAGGTCTTCAATGTCTTTTATGCTAACGGATTTAGCATTTACACACTTTTCTAATATACTTTCAACTTCCCAACTTGATAAAGAGTGGAGAGATTTTCCAGATCTAAGAATTTTCTCAACTTGGCTTTCTGTCGGGAAACATTTCTTTCCTAACATTAAAAGGAGAGGTTTGTTAGTAAACAACTGATAAACCCCACAGAAAGCATCGATTTTTTTTGCAATTGACAAATCTCCAATATTGTTGATATTATACACCAATTTATTTTTAAATCCAGACTTTTCAAGCACAGCATCTACGCTTGGCATGGAAGAAGAGACATGTGCAACTTTAATACCATTAGGAAAAGTATAAAAGCCATTTTCATCAAAACAATATTGTTCTTGTTGTTCGGTGTCATTCGTTTTACCGAATAAAAAATCTAATAAACCCATAACTTAAATTTTAGCAACACTACAAAATATATTTTATTTTCTATCTAATAATCCGATTAAAAAGATTAGCATATACAGTTTAGCAAGACCACCAAAATAGCAAGAAAAATGAAAACAGAAAAACATCCTGAACCGTTTTCTCTTTTAGTATATAATTGAGAATTAGGTGATAGAGTTCTCTTATTCAAATTTTTGTTAGAGTTTATGTTTTGTTTAAAATACAACCCATATCTTCCTGCGTGAACATATTGTTTTCCATTAGGTTTTTTCCCAAGCCTAAAACCTTTTGTACCCACAGACGACCCTATACCACTTTTTGACAAATTGAGTCTCAAAGGTCCAATATTAAAAGATTTTCTTATATACCAACCCATGATGAAATTCTACATATTACCTAAAATATCCCAAATGCTTTTATTTCTTCTACCACCAGATTTTTTAAAGAGATCATTTCCTCCTTTTTTCTTCCACCCCTCGGGATTATACTTTTTAATTCTAAAAGAAGTTCGACCACTTTTATAAGAACGTGATGATTTGGATGAATCAAAGATGTCAAACATGATATTATCTTTTTTAAATTCAGCTGCAAAATTACAAAAAATCATCATAAAATGTAAAAGATTCATCAAAAAACTAACCGTAAACACTATCGCTACGAGGACTTTTCACTACCCTACACCGGCGTCAACCGCCACGCCTCCGACACCCGCGTTGGGCTGATGGACAGCACCGTGCCGATCGAGGCGATGGTGAGCGAGGTAGCTCATCCCCGTTAGGGGATGCCTATCTGTAGAAACGGATGCCCACGCGCGGGTTCAAATCCCCGGAGGGGATTCATATTCAACGGGGTGCAAAATCATTGTCGTGCCCGATGTGCAACCCCATACGGGGTTGTGGGGCGCGGTCGGGAACGTCCTCGGGCTACAGAGATGGAAGCCCTGACGGGCTTACGAGGCACGGGCGCATCGCCACAGGTTACGGATATGGAAGCCCTAACGGGCTTCGAGAGGATACGGTGCCGATAGAGGCGCTGGTGAGCGGGGTGCCCCCATCCCCGTCAGGGGATACCTATCTGTAGAAACAAATGCCCACGCGCGGGTTATAATCTCCGTAGGAGATTCATATTTACGAAATGGCACAAAAAAAGGATTACAATACGGGGTGAAAAATATATCGCTCATCGTATTCGACATGGAAATCTTGAAGAATTTTGAGATATTCCTCCTGGAATGTCCGTTTTTTATGATGTTGAACCTGATTCTCGATATAGGTAGCCACATTCGGAATAGCAGACCTGGCATAGCTGAAAACCCCATACCCCTCCTGCCATGAAAAAAAACCTGGACGGTAGAATTTACTGTTTATCCATAGGGTGGAACTACGCTTCACATCGGCCATCAAGGTGGCACACGATACTGAAGGATTCATACCCGTTAGTATATGGATATGATCCTCCACTCCCCCAATACTCAACAATTTGCATTTATGATTGGTAATACAACCCGTTATGTATTTGTACAATTCATCTTTCCATTCAGGAAGGATGAGACATTTTCGGTGCTGCACGGCGAAAATGTAATGATGATAGATTTGAGAATACGTGTTTGCCATGATTTATAATTTTTAAATTTCTGGCAAATATACAAAATTTATCATAATACATTGAAAACCAATTATTTATTTAACAATTAATTGTTAAAAATAATAACATTTAACCGTATTGGCATGCATTATCTTGGTTATGTGCAACCCCTCACGGGGTTGTGGGTCGCGGGTGGGCACATCATCTACAGATATGGAAGCCCTGACGGGCTTGCGGGCTGAGGGCTTACGAGAGAGGGTTGTACCGCCACATGTTACAGATATGGAAGCCCTACGGGCTTGGGCGAGATGTGGGGACGTGATCGGGCATCGGCGTCCACCACCACACCGACGGAACCCATATTGGATTGATGGACAGCATTGTACGGGTGGAGGCAATGGTGGGCGAAGATTGCTAACACATCCCCGTAGGGGATGCCTAACTGTAGGCAATGGAAGCCCTACGGGCTTGGGCGGGAAAAGACAAAATTTTTATTTTTGTGGCCTAAAAATCATCCTGATGAAAAAGCAAAGTAAAGCAATTGTCCTTGGCCTGTTGCTGGGGATCATGACTTTGGGGCAAGCTTCGGCTCAGCACCTGAGCGACCGGTATTTCGGCGTCTCCCAACAGGTTTTCACCGATACCATCAAAATCAAAATGTGGGACGGGGCCATCATCATCCCCGTGGAAATTGAAGGCGAAACCAAAAACCTCATGTTCGACACCGGGGCCGGAACCGGGTTCTGGATTGGGAAAAAAGAGCCATGGATGAGGTCTACTGGCGACAGCACATACACCACCGACGCCCAGAACAGACGCAAAATGATGGAGATAATCCAAATCCCTGCCATCAAGATGGGCAATATCACCATAAAGGGATATCCGATGATTGTGGACGACGCAATGAGCGATTTTACCTGCGGAATCATTGACGGCGCCTTCGGCTTTGACCTCGTCGCCAAAGGCATTTCGTTCAAGTTTGACACCAAAGACAGCCTGCTGATCATGACCTCCCACAAAGGGTTCTTCGCCAAGGAGGAAAAGGGACACGCCAAGGTGAAATACACAGGCAACGGCTTCCGTCCCCATGTTTGGACGAAAATCCCGTTTGCACACCCTAAAATGCTTTTCGACATGGGCGCTATCGGCGGTTGGTACGGTCTCCCGCAGGACTTGCTAGACCTGTGGTCTAAAAATGATCCCAAAATCAAGCAGCAACTGGATGCCATGACGGTAAACATGGACACAACTGTCATGACCTACGCGGGGCTTTTCGGCGCCTCCTACGATACGGTTATCAACAGAGAACTTTGCTTTCCTGAAATTGAAGTGGGCGACATTATCCTCAAAGATGTGTGGGTGAAAACCGCCACACACAACAGGGCTATTGGCTCGTCCATTCTGGAACATATTTCACTGATTATCGACGCGCCGAAGAAGAGTTTCTACTTTCTGCCGAATGATGGAAATCCGGAAATCATGGTGAATAACAAGCCCGGCGGTTTAGATTTTGTACCTGCCGTAGAGGACGACCCTCTCGGTGCGATGAAAGCACTCGTGCGCAAGGGCACTAAAGCGTACGAAAAAGGGATCCGCACCGGCGACTACCTGGTCAGCATCAACGGCACGCCCATCACCTGCCAATGCGATTACATGTTGCTGACGCGCCAAGAGAGCGCGAAACGCTATGTATTCCGCACTCCAGAGGGCAAAATCAAAGAGATTGAGTGGTAATAGTCCTACCCGCCCAGCGTATTTAAAAAAATTCTATTTTTGCCGCCGCAAAGTGGTGAAGGATTTTATTGTCTAAAATCCTGAGAGGGAAACAGGTGTGAATCCTGTACAGTACCCGCTGCTGTAAGTTTCATCAAAGGGAAACTGCAAAAAGGCCACTGTCGAAAGACGGGAAGGCGCAGTTTCTGAAACGAGTCAGAAGACCTGCCACTGTTGTGTTGTTATCGCTTCGGGAGGTAGGCGGATACATACAGGGCCCATTTTCGCGCTCTTCGTTCCTATTCTGTCCGAAGCATTTTGTTGAACCTAAATGCCGCGGATTATGCATTTACGGTATTTTCTCAAAAAACAGCAGGCCTCTGCCGAATCGTTCTATTCGGTCCGCCTCGTTATGCGCATTTCCCTTTTTTTTTCAATAATTAATCAATTAAAAATCAATGCTATGAGAAAAATTCTGATGCTTTTCGGTTTATTCTGTGCAATAAACCTGTTAAGTGCCCAGCAACTGGTGACCATTCACCAGAATGGGCATGGAGCCCCGATGAGAGGGGTGCGTTCCATTCCAAGTTTTCCCCCTGGCGATATAGAGTTTTGGGTGGGGACAGGCACCAATTCTGCCGTGGTCATCATCGGTTGGGACGACAACCCGACCGGCGATTTCGCACTGGCATGGGGCGTGCGCTGGAACGGCAGCACCACCGCTCTGGGTTTGGTGGATTCAATCGCTACATACGACAGTCGCGTCACCTATTCGTTCAGTGGCAGTCTGATGCAGGACATTTTATACACTGGTGACGATTTCACTGGAGCTTCATCGTATGGATGGTGCTATATGATTAACGGTTCTTGGGCCCCAAATGCCTACAACAACCAACCCGTTGCTGATGGTGACTTGATGGAAATCAGTGGAAGTTGCATGTTCACCCTCACCTCGGCCACAGCCGCCACGAATCCCAACATCGTCCTTTCTTGTGCGAAAGCGCAAAATGTCAGCGTAACCGGACTTACCGCAACTACAGCTACGATAAACATTACCGACACCACGAATGTGAACAACTACACTGTAAAACTCTATGAAAGAGACTCGCTGATTGACAGTATCGTTATTTACACACAAACATACTCCTACTCTACTCTCACCGCCAATACGGGTTATCGTGTTGACGTGTTTTCAAACTGCCCGGACAACACTCAGACAGCTGCGCGCAGTGTCAGTTTCCGCACTCCGTGCATCACCATTGCCCATAATGACCTTCCTTGGACAGAAAACTTCCAGTCAGGGGCCGGTTCGTCGTACTCCACATCGGCGGCTTTTTTCAGCAACCATGTCTTCTGCTGGGATTTGATCAATCCCTACAGCACCTCTGACCCCTACATCAACAATTCTTCCTCTGTGAATGTCAGCGGCGGCCAATGCCTCTATGTGAGCAGTCGTCCTTCCTCCCCTACTATTTTGGTCTTACCCCCGTTTGAGGACTCTCCCAACACGTTGCAACTCAGCTTCGATGTGTTATCCACCTATCGTCACGGTTTTGAGGCCGGTACTATCACCGATGTCACGGACCCTTCTACCTTCACACCCATCGCCACCTGTCTTCCCGATGGGAATGGCTGGACTCATTATGATGTGACCTTTGCAGGTGTTACCAGTGGGCGTATCGCTCTCCGCTCAAACGACAACGGGCCTGCTTATCTTGACAATGTGACTGTTGAAGATTTGCCTTCGTGCGTAAGACCTTCACAAGTGATTGTGTCCAATATTGATTCCTCTTCGGCAGACATTACTATCACCGACCCTAACTACACCAATCATTATATGGTTTATACCACTGAAAATGACAGTGTTGAAATATACAACGACACCTATACCCTTAACAACTTATTGCCCAACACGCGATATGTGGTGCGTGTGCGCACGATCTGCTCCAACGACACCACAGATGGCACAGAAGCCGCTTTCCGTACGGGTTGTGGTCCTATTGCTATTCCTTACCATGAGGATTTCAGCCAGTTTGTGGATGTGGCCAACGGTTATGGTTACGCTGTGGCCGACAGCACTTTGCCTTGCTGGGAATTCTTACATTCCCGTGCACTCGACCGTCTTGAGCTCTTCGCTCCGTCAAGCAGTTCTTCATACGGTTATGGTTCGGATGGTTATACTTTGCGTATCTATTCCAATTACGCTGACTCACGCGATTACTTGGTACTGCCGGAATTGGATCAAGCACTCAACACGCTCGAAATGAGTCTCATGACCCGACCATCAGAAACCGGAACTTTCGGCGGAATTCTGGAGGTAGGTTACATGACCAATGCAGCTGATACGGCCAGTTTTGTCACAGTGGCCAGTTATGGTTGCGCCCAATTTGCCAATGGTTACGACCTGCGTGCTGTCACTTTTGCCAATGCTCCATCAAATGCACGGATTGCCCTACGAGTCCTCCCCACGGGAGGTTCGGCCAAATCGTGGTTCATCGACGACCTCGATGTGCATGACATGCCTGCCTGCACCCGAGCCAACGGCATCAGCGTGGACAATATCGGCACAGATGGTTTTACACTCCATGTGGACGACCCCACATTAGTGAACAATTACCGCTACTACATCACTTCTGAGGCAGGTGTTGACAGCGTTGATTTCTACGACACTGCGTATGTTGTTACCGGTTTGGCCTCTTCAACTGACTACGAACTCAGTGTGGTCTCCATCTGCGGCGACGGTTCGCTTACCCTGCCCCACACCATTTCTGTCAGCACCCTTTGTGCACCAGTATCTTCCATACCGTTCGTGGAAAATTTCGAGAGTTGGACTGCCACCCAGTCACAAGGCATGAACCGCTGCTGGGACCGCCTGTATTGCAATTCATCCAGCAATCTGGTCGCCAACAACTATCCCTATTGCGCCTCTGGCAGCGCCAATGCCTACAACGGTTTCAAGTCACTCAAGATGTACTCCAGAGGCACATCCAATGCCATCAAAGAATACTCTGTTGCCTACCTGCCCGAATTTACGACTAACCTGAACACGCTAAAAGTAAGTTTCTTCTACAAATATGGTGGCAGCACCACCAACATGAATAAAGTGCGCATTGCTATCGGCGTAAGCGAGAATGTTGCCGATACCACCACTTTCACCCGTTTGGCCACATTGACTCCCTCCGTCATCGGTTGGAATGAATTTGAGGTGGAATTGAGCAGTTACACAGGCACTGGCAGCCGCATCACGATCATGCAGACCAGTACTGGTACTACCGCCATCACAAGTTACATTGACAGTTTGGTGGTGGACACCATCAGCAGTTGCAATCGCCCCGCCACTTTTGAAGCAAACAACATTTCGGCCAACAGTGCCGACCTCACTTGGACCGACCCCAGTAATGCGGGCACTTATATCTTATGTTGGAGCGACGGCGTCACCACTGACAGTGTAACGGTCACCAATGACTCCTCATACGTCCTCAGCGGTTTGACACCCAGCACCACATACACTGTTGACATCCGCAGCATCTGCTGGGGTGCACCTACAAATGCGCGCTCATTGAGTTTCACCACTTCGTGCGCCCCGATGCCACTGCCATGGAGTATGAACTTCGATGCCATCACCACCATGTCGCAACTCTCCCCCTGCTGGAACATGTACACCGGACGTTTCATCGACTCTACCGGCACAGCCACGCTGAACACCAGCAGCAGCGCATGGGCACGCACCACCACCGCCCTCAATGGGTCAGCGCATATCAAACTGAATATCTATGGCACCTCTATCAAGAATTGGATCGTCACTCCTGAAATCAATCTCACCCAAGATGCCGAACTGACCTTTGACTATTCCCTGACCGAATATGGCAATGCTAATGAGGCGGATGTGTCCAGCGGCATTGACGACGACCGCTTCATCATCCTCGCCACCATTGACGGTGGCACCACCTGGACTCCTGTGGTCCAATGGGGTAGCGACACTGTCAACCGTGACGACTACTACTTCCCTGGCATTTCCAACGAAGTCAATACCGCCACAATCTCATTGTCTGCTTTTACGGGCAATGTGGTTCGTCTCGCCTTCTACGGCGAAAGCACTGTGAACGGTAACGCCGACAACGACCTTCACATCGACAATATCGTTGTGGCACTCGATACGACCGTCAATCCTATTGACACCAATGAGATCCCTGAAGAAGCCACTATCAATTTCAGTGAAATTCTCTATTGGGTGGGCGAAGGCACGAACGAGGCCGTTATGGCCGTTAACTGGGCTGACACCGCTCTGGCCTGGGGTTATCGATGGAACGGCACCGCCACCGTGGCCGACATGATGGCTGACATCGCCGCCGCCGATCCGCGCTTCAGTTACACTGTAAGCGGTTTACTCGACGACAT